>WNFX01000068.1_pt1 | contig 70173 bp, 58 predicted proteins | sample 5400111 | NCBI WGS metagenome assembly WNFX01 (sample SAMN13153363, study PRJNA577476) | soil metagenome | isolation source: 40 cm soil or saprolite under grassland replicate 1 | place: USA:California | collected 2016-06-15
TCGTGGTCGGCTGGGTCGGGCGCTTGAGCTACGAGAAGGGTCTGGACGTGTTGTTGGACGCGGTGCCGCACGCGTCGGACCTGCCGCTCGTTGTCTCGGTGCTGGGAAGTGGCACTGCACGGGCCGAGCTGCAAGCCCGAGCCCGGGACCTGCGACTGGACCGGGTTCTGTGGCACGGTGCAGTCCCCGACGCAGGGCGGCTGTTTCGGGCGTTCGATGTCTTCGTACTCAGCTCGCGCTCGGAGGGCACTCCGATCGTGCTGTTCGAGGCGATGGCCGCGGAGGTCCCGGTGATCGCGGCGCGGGTCGGCGGCGTCCCGGACATCCTGTCGCCGGACGAGGCGGGGCTCGTCCCGCCCGCAGATCCGATGGCGCTCGCGACGGAGCTGCGCGTGGTGTACCTCGACCCGGCGAAGGCGCGCGAGCGCGCTCGGCGCGCGCGGGAGCGGCTGCGGCGTGAGTTCAGCGTCGAGCCGTGGCTGGCGCGCTACGAGCGCATCTACCAGCAGGTCTGCCGGACTGCGCCCGCCGCGCTGGTGGGATGATCGTCACGCCTGCCGAGCTGCTCGTCGCCGCGCTGGGATTCTGCCTCTATACCTACCTCGGCTACCCCGCGCTGCTCAAGCTCGTGGGTTCCCTACGGGGCACGCCCCAGCGGGCGGCCCCGCCTCAGGAGTGGCCGTCCATCAGCATCACGATCCCGGTCCACAACGAGGGCGAGGTGATCGCGGGCACGCTGGAGCGGATCCTCGAGCTCGACTACCCGGCTGAGCGACGCCAGATCCTCGTCGTGTCGGATGCCTCGAGCGACCGCACCGACAAGATCGTGTCAGGCTTCGCCGATCGCGGGGTCGAGCTGCTGCGCCTGCCCGAGCGGCGCGGCAAGACGGCGGCGGAAAATGCCGCGCGAGCGCACCTGCGCGGCGCCATCATCGTCAACACCGACGCCTCGGTTCGCATCGCGCCGCACGCGCTCAAGCCGCTCGTTGCTGCGTTTGCGGACCCGACGGTGGGAGTGGCCTCAGGCCGCGACGTGAGCGTGGCGCGCGTCGGCGCCGAGGCGAACGCGGGCGAGTCGACCTACGTCGGCTACGAGATGTGGGTGCGCGATCTCGAGACGCGGGTATCGGGGATCGTGGGAGCGTCGGGGTGCCTCTACGCGATTCGAGCGGAGCTTCACGGCGACCCCGTTCCGGGCGACCTGAGCCGGGACTTTGGGGCGGCGCTGCTGGCTCGGCGCCGCGGCTTTCGCGTGGTCTCCGTGCCCGAGGCACGGTGCTTCGTGCCGCGCAGCGCTTCGCTGCGCCAAGAATACCGTCGGAAGGTGCGCACGATGGCGCGGGGGCTGCGCACCCTGTGGGCGTTGCGGGCGTTACTCAACCCGCTGGCGTACGGCCTGTTCGCCTGGGGGCTGTGCAGTCACAAGCTGTGTCGCTGGCTCGTACCTTGGGCGGCCCTCCTGGCCTTCGGTGCCGTGGGCGTGCTCGCGCGCGACGCGCTGTGGGCGCGCGGCGTGCTGGGTGCCGCGGTCGGAGTCGTGGCGCTCGCCGCAGTGGGGTGGTGGTGGCCGGTCAGAGGGGGACGTGGCGTGCCCCGCATCTTCGCCCTACCAGCCTATGCGATCTCCGGCAATGTCGCCGCGCTGCACGCCTGGCTGCTGGCCTTGAGCGGGGTGGGAACCGCGGTGTGGGAGCCCACGCGCCGCGGCGGGACCGTAGAAACCGCGTGACTGTTGTGTAGGGAGGTCGCTCACCAGCCGCCGCGACGCAAGACCATGACCGGGATGGTGCGGACCATGATCTTGAGGTCTTCGACTGCCGATTGGCGCCGGATGTACTCGAGGTCGAAGGCGAGTTTGCGCCGGACGTCTTCCACTGACTGATCGTATCCCTGGTTCACCTGGGCCCAGCCCGTGATGCCAGGCCGCACCCGCTGGCGGCGCTGGTAGCCCTCGATCTGCTCGCGCAGGTACACGAAGATCGCCGGTTGCTCGGGGCGGGGGCCGACGATGTTCATATCGCCGCGCAGCACGTTGAAGAGCTGGGGCAGCTCGTCGAGCCGGAACTTCCGCAGCAGCCGCCCGAGGGGTGTCACGCGCGCGTCATCCGGCTGCGCCCAGACCTCCTGGTCGTCGCTGTCCGGCGTGACGTGCATCGTGCGGAATTTGAACATGGTGAACGGGTTGCCGCCCAGGTCGAGGCGCCGCCGCGTGTTGCCGCCGGCGCGCGACAGCGCCCGCCGGTCCAGCCCAATCCGCGCCTGGGTGAAGAGCACGGGACCACGCGAGGTGAGCTTGATCAGCACCGCGATCAACAGCATGAGCGGCGACGTCACCAAGATCCCGGCGGCCGCCACAGCGAAGTTGAGCCAGCGCCGGGCCTGCCGCTCCCGGTCGCGCGCGCGACGCGGCACCGCGTGGACGAGCGTGAGGCTGGGACGTCGCGTTTCGAAATTGAGGGACGTTGCCATGACCGACCCGCTGGGCAAACCGTGTGCGCGGGCCCGGGCAGTGGCGACCGGGGCTAACCTCCAAGAGCGCCAGCGGTTAGAGTCGAGCCGGTCATCGTACCGTGGCGCGGCGCTGTCGCGCTCGGTCGGCGCGTGTGGAGCGGTTGCGACGTTACGCCGCATCGGTCAGGTCCCAGCGGTCGCCGGCGGGAGATCGAGCTCGAAGGAGAACCGCGTCCCCCAGTGCGGGCGCGTTTCCACTCGCAGCTCCGAGCCCATCGCGCGGACCAGCTTGCGGCAAATCGCCAGCCCGAGGCCCGAGCTGGAGAAGTAGTAGCGCGGCCCCGCCGACGCTTTCCGGAACGGCTCGTACAGCGTCCGCATCTCGGCTGCGTCGATGCCCTCGCCGCTGTCCCGGACCGAGAGCTCGAGGCGCGTCGCCCCGAGCGGCCGGGCGGCGATCTCGACGAACCCCGCGTCGGTGAACTTCACAGCGTTGGTCGCGAGGTTCAGCAGCACCCGTCCCAGCGCCCGGGCGTGGCCGATGCGCCGCTCGGGGACGGGATGTACGAGCTGTACCTCGAGTCGCTTCTCCTCGGCGAGCGGCAGGATCATGGTCCGCACCGAGGTGAGGATTTCGACGACCGAGAACGGTGCTGGCCCGCGCTCGCTGAGCCGGTCGCCCCCGCGGGCGAGCTCGAGCACGTCGCTCGCGGTCGCACAGAGACCCAGCGCCGCGCTGTAGATGAGGCCCAACTGGCGGCGCTGCGCCTCGGTGATCGGTCCGCTCTCCGCGTTCTGCAGCGATTCCGCCAGGAACAGGACCGCCGTGAGCGGTGAACGCAGGTCGTGCGCCATCTCCACCACTAGCTCCTGCCCATTCGGGCCCGCCAGGCAGGACGCCAGGTCCTGAGGCTCGGCCGCGACCTCGGGAAGGGCTGCGGTGGTGGGTGCCTGCCACTCGAGCCGTTCGACGGTGCTCGTTTTCATGCGTTCGCTCCCTCAGCACTCACGCGATTGGCTCGGCGGTTTCGACTGCCGGCGGGCTCGCCTCGTCAGTGGCGGGCTCCCGCTCGATCACCCAGCCCGTGCTGGGGCTGCGCTGCAGGCCGTGGCGCTCCATCAGGCGATACAGGGTCGTGCGGTCCACGCCGGCGATGCGCGCCGCCTTGGACATGTTCCCCCCCGCCCGGTTCACGAGCCACGTGAGGTACTGCCGCTCGAACTGGGCGATGACGCGGTCGCGGGCCGCGTGGTAGCTCTCCTCGAGCAGCGTCGAGATCAGCGAGGCCGGATTCGCCGTCGCGGGGGATTCCCCCTCGGACGTGGTGAGCTGCAAGTCCTCCGGCCGGATCTCCGTGCCGGGCTCCACGATCACCGCCACGTGCTCGATCGCGTTTTGCAGCTCGCGCACGTTGCCACGCCAATTGTGGGCGCACAGCCCCCGGATCGCAGCGTCGCTGAGCTTCGGGAAGGGGGCGCCCTTGTTGCGGTGCCGGATCCAGTACGTGGAGAGGAAGTACTCCGCAAGCAGTGGGATGTCCTCCGGCCGCTCCCGCAGCGGCGGCACGTGGATGGGGACCACCCGCAGGCGGTAGTACAGGTCCTCCCGCAGGGTGCCCGTCTTGACGGCGGCTTCGGCGTCGCTGTTCGTGGCAGCGATGAATCGCACGTTCACGACGGCGTCGTTCGACTCGCTCCCCACGCGACGCACCACGCCGTCCTGGATGACGCGCAGCAGCTTCGCCTGAATCGGCTTCGACATCTCGATCAGCTCGTCCAGGAACAGAGTCCCGCCGTGCGCCGCCTCAAGCAAGCCGGGCTTGTCGCGGACGGCCCCCGTGAATGCGCCCTTGCGGTGGCCGAACATCTCCGACTCGAGCAGTCCCTCGGGGAGGGCGGCGCAGTTGATCGCCACGAACGGCCGGCTCGAGCGCCGGCTGTGGTGGTGGATGAATTGGGCGATCATCTCCTTGCCGCTGCCGCTTTCCCCGGTGATGAACACCGAGGCATCCGTGGGAGCCACCTTGCGCGCCAGCTCGATCGCCCGGCGAAACGATGGCGCGGTGCCGAGCAGCGTGATCTTGTCGCTGTGCGCATGGCGCCGCTCCAGCTCCTCTTGCTGCTCGCGGGTCTCGCGGGCCACGACCAGGGTGTGCACCGCGCGTCCGATCAGAACTTGGAGATGCGAGGCCGAAAACGGCTTCGGGAGGTAGTCGAACGCGCCCTGCCGCAGCGCCTCGACGCTCGACTCCACGCTCGGATTTCCCGTCATCACGATCACGATAGTGTCGTGATTGGTCGTGAGCGCCGTGCGAAGCAGCGTCAGGCCATCGACCTGCGTCATGTACAGGTCTGCGAGCACGATGTCGAACGCGCGGCGCTTCAGCAGCTCCAGCGCTTCCTGGCCGCGGCTGCAGACGGTTACGTCGTAGCCATCTTGACGTAGCACCGTCGCGCAGCTTTCGCGCAGCGTGTGCTCGTCGTCCACCACGAGGATGCGGATCCGCGCCTTCGCATCGGCCCCGATCGACAGCAGGGACGTGACGTTGGTCTCGTCACGCGCCCCGGGCCGGGAAACGCCGTTCTGTGCAAGTGGCATGGACATCGGGTTCATTCCAGCTCGGGTTTGGCCTCCTCTTACGCAGGGTTCGGGCCAGACTGTCGCGACCTCGCAGCGACCGGATTCTCAAGCGATTGCGGCACGTACCGCCCGGCGACCCCGCGCGCGGGGTCGGACGGCGCACCAACCTGCATCCACCGCTGCCCCCATGCTGCACCGATTTGCGGCATGACGTCCCGGTGGGCGGCGAGGGTGTGGGGCCGTGCGCGGTATCGGACTTGCTGTCGTCACGACGCGGCGCTGGTGTGCGGCACGCCGCCGCGCGACCGGCCGGACGGCAAGACCGTATCGATAGGAAACGGCTCGATGACGCTCAGCAACCTGCCCGCCGCACCGCTCGTTCCACCGCCGGTCGTCGCTCCCGGGACGCCGCACCGCGGCGTGACAGAGTACGACCTGGCCGGCTCCGATGGCGGGCTCGATTGGCGCCGGATCTCGAGTGCGCTGCTGCGCTTCAAGTGGCTCATCGCCGGCTTTACGTTGGTGGGCACGGTGGCTGGCGTCGGCGCCACGCGCTTCCTCAAGCCCGAGTACTCTGCCCAGGCCAAGATCTGGATCGACGTCGAGGGCCGGCGCGGTCCGGACCGCGGGCCGGCGCCAATTCGCCCAGGCCAGCTGCTCGATGCCGAGTCGTGGGTGGATTTACTCAAGTCGTACGTGGTACTCGACCAGGTCGTGCGCGACGAACGCCTCTTCGTCGACCCCAGCTCGCCCGCCGACGCGCAGGCCGTCGAGGGGCTGCGCGTCGCCGATCAGTACCGGCCGGGCGCGTACCGCTTCACCGTGGACCGCTCGGGACAGGGCTACACCCTCGCGACGGCGGACGGCATCGAGCTCGAGCGCGGCACGCTGGGCGATTCGGTGGGGACGCGGCATGGGTTGCAGTGGGCGCCTGATGCGGGCACCGTGGCTCCGGGGCGCACGGTCGAGTTCACCTTGACGACGCTGCGGGATGCCGCCACCACCCTGGGCGAGGCGCTGGACGCACGGATGGACATGGACGGAAATTTTCTGCGTGTCGAGCTGCGCGGCCCGTATCCGACGCACATCACCGCTATCGTCAACGCCGTGGCGCGGCGCTACGTCCAGGTGTACGCCGACCTGAAACGCCAAAAGGTCATCGAGCTCACAAAGATCCTCGGAGAGCAGGTGCAGCACTCACAGGACAACCTCCGCAACGCTGAAGCCGCTTTGCAGCGCTTCCGGGAGGAGACGATCACGCTGCCGAGCGACCGCGCGGCGGCGGGCGCGTCGGTCGCGGGAGCCGGTGGGGTGGGGGCAGGGGCGGGGGCTGCGGGAGGGACGCGGGATCCAGTGTTCGGCGGCTTCTTCGATATGCAGCTCACGCGGGAGGAGGCGCGCCGCGACCGGGAGGCCCTGGGCCGGCTGCTGGCGCAGGCCGGCGATTCGGGGCTCTCGGCCGAGGCGCTGTCAGTAGTTGGCTCGGTCCAGCAGAATCCCGAGCTGTCGGAGGCGCTGAAGGAGCTGACAGACAAGCAAGCCCAGCTGCGCGCGTATCGCTACAAGTACTCCGACGAGTACCCGCCGGTGCAGCGGCTGTTGGGGGAGATCGCGACGCTGCAGCGTCAGACGATCCCGGGGCTGGCGCGCGCGCTCGCCGGTCAGCTTGCGGGGAAGGAATCGGAGCTGGGCCGTCGGGTCGATGCCGACTCGCGTAGTCTGCGGCAGATCCCGGGGCGCACCATCGAAGAAGCGCGGCTCCGCCGGGACGCGAGCCTCGCGGAAAACCTCTACACGAGTCTCCAGCAGAAGTACGACGAGGCGCGGCTGGCGGAGGCGAGCACCCTGGCGGACGTCCGCGTCCTCGATTCCGCGGTCGTGCCGCGGCGGCCGGTGAAGAATACGGCACCGCGGGTGATTCTCATGGCGTTCTTCGGCAGCTTCGCGCTGGCCGTCATGGGGGCCGTGCTGATCGATCGGATAGACCCGCGCGTCCGGTACCCCGATCAGGTGTCACGCGAGATGGGACTCACCATTCTGGGCGCCGTGCCGCATGTGCGACCGGGCGCGCGGCCCACGCCCCGCAACGGCCGGCGCGTGCGGCCGCCCGAGGACGTCGCCGTCGTGGTCGAAGCGCTGCGCGGCGTGTGCCTCAACCTGGTGTACACCCACGGCGCCGCGTCGCCTATGCTCGTCACCATCACGAGCCCGGGGGCGGGCGACGGCAAGTCCTTCCTCGCCGCTAATCTCGGGCACACGTTCGCCGAGGCTGGGCACCGCACGCTGCTGATCGACGGGGACATCCGGCGCGGCGTGCTGCACCGCCGCCTGGGCGCCCGGCGCCGTCCCGGACTCACCGACTTGCTGCGTGGGGAGGTTCCGCTCGAGGCGATCGTGCAGGCGACGCCGTATCCGTCGTTCTCGCTGATCGGCTGCGGGACGCGGGCTTACAACGCGCCCGAGCTGCTCGGCTCGCAGACGATGTCGCAGCTCGTGACCGCGCTACGCCCGAGCTACGACGTCATTCTGGTCGACAGCCCGCCGCTCAGCGCCGGGGTCGACCCCCTCATCCTGGGTACGCTGACCGGTCACCTGGTGGTGGTGCTCCGAACGGGGTACAGCCACCGCGACGTAGCGGCCGCCAAACTCGAGGTGCTGCAACGACTGCCGGTGCGGCTGCTCGGGGCGATCCTCAACGCGGTGCCCGCGGGCGCCGCGTACCGCTACTACTCGTATTATCTGCCGGGCTACGAAGCTGTGGATGAAGAGGCTGAGCGAACGAGCGGTGGCAACAAGCAGCCATTCGTGATTTAAGAGGGAGAAGCGCTGACCCCGTCGTCGAAGCGCCGCAGCCAGCTGCCGCTTTCAGCGCGCCCGGTGCGCAAGGCGGTCGACGCCCGCACCAGCAGATCGACGGGCTCGATCGGCGCGTAGCCGACGTTGGCGACGGCCTCGTAGCCGCAGCGCACGCGCAACGGCGCCAAGGGTCGCTCGTCGGCCGCCGAGGGACCGGCGCTGGTCTGCACGCTGCTCGCGAGGCGTTCCGCCAGCCGGCGAGCCCCCGCTGCGTCGGTCCCGGGGGCGAGCACCGCGAACTCCGTGAGGCTGAGCCGGCCGACCACGTCCGACAGTCGCGCCGACGACTTGAGGGCATGGACGCAGCGGACAACGACGTTGGCAGCGCTCTCGCTCCCCGGCGCCGGGGCCTCCACATCGAGGGCGAGCACGACGCAGGCGAGCGCGCCGTGCTCGCGGAACGCCTGCGAGCCAAGCTCGCGGGCGCGGCGTGCGAGACCCTGACGGTTGTAGAGCCCCGTCATCGGGTCCAACAATCCTTCGGCCCGTGCCCGGTCGGCGTCGAGCTTGGCACGCACGTAGGCACCGATCTTTAACAGGATTTCATCCGCCTCGTGCGGCGGGGCGATGCACTCCCACGCGCCGGCGCGGAGCGCGGCGATCCGCTGCTCGCGCGACGCGTGGTCACGGAAGGCCAGCAGCAGCGGCGTGCTGCTGAGGACGCGGGGATCGGCGCGCAGCAAGCGGCACAACTCGACCCCCGGCATGTCGGGAAGGTCGGCGTCCACGATGATCACGTCCGGCTCGGTGCCGCGAGCGCGCTCGAGCGCGTATCGGCCCGACGGCTCGCGCAGCACGGCATACCCCGCCGGCTCGAGGAGACCCCGTAGCCAGTGTGTATCCTCCTGGTGATCACCGGCGAGAAGCACCAAGGGCAAGCCGCCCCGTGGCGTCTGTTCGCTCATGCGGTTTCCTCCCAATCCGTCGGCGCAAGGGCGCACCTGTTCTCCTCTGCAAACCCGGGGCCGCGACCGCGCCCCGAGGCGGCAGCGAACGGCCGGAGTGGGATGCGACGAGTCGACGCGCCGGAAGTGCCGCGCGGGCGCAACGCGACCCCGAACTCGCCGGGCGGTTCCACGACGATGGCCGAGGGAGCTAACGCGTTGTCGCGCCGAGCGCTGGACCGCGGTGCCGTGACCGGCGGAAGCCTCCGGGCCTCAAACTTGAAGCAGCCCGGGCGCATGGTGAGGCTCGAGGACCCTGCATGTTGTGCCAACCCTGCGCAGCGCAGACGCCGCGCGGCTCAATGCCGCGACGAAGCGCGACGGCTTCCCCCGTCCAGCTCTGCGAGCAGTGCGGCGCAGCGATCGTCACGCTGAAGGGCGTGACGTTAGGCGTGGGGAACGCCACGCTCGCACAGCTCGCCCGCTTCGGTCTGGCCGTTACGGGAGAGCCGTTGCTCGAACTCAAGCGTGGGGGCATCTGAGCGATGTGCGGCATCGTCGGATATGTCGGACCTAAGAACGCCGTCCCGGTCCTGCTGGAGGGCTTGGCGCGCCTGGAGTATCGCGGCTACGACTCCGCGGGGGTGGCGGTGTTGAACGGTCGCGGCGTGGAGGCCCGCAAGCTCGCCGGACGTGTCGAGGGGCTGCGCGAGCTGCTGGGGCGCTCGCCGGTGCACGGCAAGTGCGGCATCGGGCACACGCGCTGGGCCACGCACGGCGCGCCGAACGACCGTAATGCGCACCCGCACCTCGACTGCACCGGCACGCTGGCGCTGGTGCACAACGGGATCATCGAGAACGCGGACGTGCTGCGCGCCCGGCTCGCGCAGCAGGGCCATCGCTTTGCGACCGACACTGACACCGAGACGCTGGCGCACCTGATCGAGGACTCGGCAGGCGCGACCCTCGAGGAGCGGGTGATCGCGGCCCTGGGGCACGTGGAAGGCACGTACGGCGTCGCCGTGATCGCCGAGACGGAGCCTGGAAAGATCGTCGTGGCGCGGCGCGGCTCGCCGGTCTTGCTTGGGGTCGGTGACGGCGAGTACCTAGTCGCTTCGGACGCCAGCGCGGTGCTGGCGCACACGCGCTCCGTGGTCTACCTGAACGACGGCGACGTCGCGGTCGTGACGCCCGCCGGCTACCGGGTCCTCGACCGCGATGCGCGCGAGCAGGACCGCGCCGTGGACGACATCGAGTGGGATCTCGAAGCGCTCACCCTGGGCGGCTACGCGCACTTCATGCTCAAAGAGATCTGCGAGCAGTCCGAGACGGTGCGCAGCACGCTGCGCGGGCGCCTGCTGTTCACCGAAGGCACCGCGCGGTTGAACGGGCTCAACCTCACGCCGGCCCAGTGCGCCCGCATCCGCCGTATCGTGGTCCTGGCGTGCGGCACGTCGTGGCACGCCGGGCTGGTGGGCCGGCACGTCATCGAGGAGCTCGCGGGAATCCCGGTGTCCGTGGAGTACGCTTCCGAGTTCCGCTACCGCCGTCAGCTGCGCATGCCGGGGACGCTGACCATCGCCATCTCGCAGTCGGGCGAGACGGCGGACACGCTCGAGGCGCTGCGCGCGGCGAAGGCGGCCGGCTCGACCGTGGTCGGCCTCGTGAACGTGGTTGGCTCGACCATCGCGCGCGAGGCCGACGGCGGCATCTACCTGCACGCCGGGCCCGAGATCGGGGTCGCGTCCACGAAGGCGTTCACGTCCCAGCTCGTCGCGCTGGTGCTGCTCGGCCTGTATCTGGGGCGTCAGCGCGGGCTGCCGGTGGAGCAGGGGCGACGCCTGGTGGAGCAGCTCGCCGGGCTCCCCGAACTGGTGGCGCGCACACTCGAGCTGGAGCGGGAAGTGGCCCAGCTCGCCGAGCGCTACGCGGACGCGACCAACGCCCTCTACCTCGGCCGGGGCGTGAACTTTCCGGTGGCCCTCGAGGGAGCGCTCAAGCTCAAGGAAATTTCCTACATCCACGCCGAGGGCTATCCGGCCGCGGAAATGAAGCACGGCCCGATCGCGCTGATCGACGCGAACATGCCGGTCGTGTTTCTCGCGCCCAAGGACGAGGTGTACGCCAAGGTGGTGTCCAACATGCAGGAGGTGCGGGCCCGCGGCGGCCGCATCATCGCGGTCACGAGCGACGGCAACGGGGACCTGCGCCATCTGGTCGACCACCAGTTGCGCGTCCCCGCCACCGCGCCGCTGCTCTCGCCGCTGCTGACGGTGATCCCGCTCCAGCTACTGGCCTATCACATCGCCGTGCGGCGGGGGTGCGACGTGGATCGCCCCCGCAACCTGGCGAAGAGCGTGACGGTGGAATGATGATGCGACGATTGCTGATGCGCCTCGTGGCGCTGGCGGTGCTCGCGAGCTCGCTCGCCGCCCAGAGTGCCAAGCCGACCCCGGCGAGCGGGTTCCTCGTCGGCGACCAGATCTCGCTCCAGGTGGAAGGAGATACGCAGTTCACCCACACGTTCACCGTGGCGCAAGGACCCGCGCTGATGCTTCCCGTGATCGGGGCGATCCCGCTCGCCGGTGTGCAGCGCGCCGACGTGGAGAGTTATCTCACCCAGCAGCTGGGGCGGTACCTGAAGAACCCGTCGCTGCACGCCAAGGCGCTGGTCCGGCTCTCGATCCTCGGCGAGGTGGAGCGCCCGGGGTTCTACGCCGTCCCCGCGGATGTGGTGATCGGCGACGCGCTCATGGTGGCGGGCGGGCCGACGCGCGACGCGAAGTTCCGCGACGCGCGCATCGAGCGCGACGGCCAGCAGGTGTGGACCGGTGACACGTTGCGCGAGGCGGTGGCGAAGGGCTTGACGATCGATCAGATGAACCTGCACACGGGAGATCAGATTTTCGTGCCGCGGGAGGTTCGCAAGGACTCGGAGTCGACGTGGCGCATTATCGGTATCCTCGTGACGCTGCCGGTCGCCATCTACGGCCTCACGCGGCTGGGACACTAGTGCGTATCCTCTCCGTCGTCGGGGCACGCCCCAATTTCATGAAGCTCGCGCCGGTCGATCGCGAGCTGGCCAAGCGTCGCGACCTCGAGCACGTCATCGTGCACACCGGTCAGCACTACGACCCGGACATGTCGGACCTCTTCTTTGAGGAGCTGTGGATTCCCGCTCCCGACTACCACCTCGGAGTCGGCTCGGGCTCGCACGCGCAGCAGACGGCGGCCGTGATGCAGCGGCTCGAGCCGATCCTGACCGAGCTCCGCCCCGACCTCGTGCTGGTGTACGGCGACGTGAACTCCACTCTCGCCGCTGCGCTGGTGGCGGCGAAGCTCGGCAGGCGCGTCGGGCACGTGGAGGCAGGGCTGCGCAGCGGCGACTGGACCATGCCCGAGGAAATCAACCGCGTGGTCACGGACCGGCTGTCCGACGTCTTGCTGACGCCGTCCCGCGACGCGGGCGACAACCTCGTTGCCGAGGGCATTCCCGCCGACCGCGTGCACTTCGTCGGGAACGTCATGATCGACTCGCTGTGTTGGGCCCTGCCGCAGGCCGAGAAGCGCGACGTCCCGGCGCACTACGACGTCGTGGGAGCCGGCTACGCCGTCGTCACGCTACACCGCCCCGCGAACGTCGATGATCCCGCCGTCCTGCGCGAGCTGCTGGAAACGCTGGATCAGATCAGCCGCAAGCTGACCGTGCTCTTCCCCGTCCACCCGCGCACGCGCGAGCGCGTGCACGCGCTCGGCTTCCAGCGGAACCCGAGCGGCGGGTTGCGTCTGCTCGAACCGCTCGGCTACCTCGATATGCTTGGCCTCGTCGCGGGGGCGCAGCTCGTCATCACCGATTCCGGCGGCCTGCAGGAGGAAACGACCTTCCTCGGCGTGCCGTGCGTGACGGTGCGGCCCAACACCGAGCGCCCGGTCACGTGCACGCACGGGACCAATCGGCTGGTCGCGCCGCGGCGCGAGGTGATGCTCAACGCGGTCGAGCGGGCCGTGGCGCGACGCTCTCCCGCGCGGCCGGTGATCGAGCGGTGGGACGGTCGCGCCGCGGAGCGGATCGTGCGGGTGCTGTGCGACGGCGAGCTGGTCGACCTGGACGGCACAGCCGCGGCGCCGCCACGCCCACCGCGCCGCGCGGTCGCCATGCCCCAGCCGCTTGCTGCGAGCTGAGCCGTGGCGGTGGCTGTAGCGGGGCCGCGACACGGCCCTCGGGGGGGAGGAGCGCATCTCTCGCGGGCACAACGCGGTCGGCGAGCGCGGCCGCCGGTGCGCGTTATGCAAGCGGGCAGAATCGAGCAGCGGGACCCTAAAGAAAGGCTCCGACCCGATAGCAGCACATGATACCCACATCGAGATGGTGCGCCGGTCGCGTTGACCGGGCAGACGAGCGTCGTAACCCAAGGAGGTAGGCAACTGAGCGAAACACCAATGCCCGCGGGGGGTGGACCGCACGCCACTCCCCGCGGCGTCCGTTCCGAGAGTGACCAACGAGGCGTCGAGCGATCCGCTCGACGCTTTTTCTTTCCTTGGTTTTGGTGCGCTGACGACGCACTCGTTGCACGGAAAACGATGCGCCGGTGTCGACGCGAGCACGCAACGAGCTCACCTAACTCTCGAAAAATCAATCGCGTTTTCCGGACCGTCGAATGGCACTGGCCTTGCCTCCCAAGACGGTGCGGCATCCATGCGGCACGGGGTGCGGCATCCATGCGGCACGGACCAGTAACGGAGGAGGCAGGACACACATGATGCAACGCAAACATCTCATCCTGGTGCCGGGGTTGCTGGCGGCCGCTGTCGTGGCGGTGGCCTGCCGGGACTCCGCGACGCCGGCGCGCTCGGTGGCACCGCGGCCCGACTTTTGGGCCGTGAGCGCCGCGTGCTTTCGGATGACGGGCGGCGGGCGGATCGATAAGCCCGGCGCGAATATGGGAGGAGCCGAGTCTCCCACGGGCAAGAACACTCCCACCTCGCGTGACTTCGCGACGTTCGGGTTCCAAGCGCGACCAACCGCGTGTAAGTCGACGAGTGGCAGCGGCCACATCACCTGGGTAGAGCACAACACTGCCCTCTTCGGCGGCTTCGTGTTTCACGGCAACGTGGACACGTTCGTCGAGGTAGAGAGCGAATACACCGGCAAGCCATGCGGGCGATTCTCGGGGCCGGGCAGCGCGAAGCGGCGCGACACGGGCGAAACGGTCCCCGTGTTCTTCGAAGTCCACCATGCGTGCGACGAAGGCGAGCCCGGCGTGGGCCATGACCACATCAGAATGCTCATCTGCTTGACTACGTGCGATCCTGAAGGGGGGAACGCGGTGTACGACCGGGCTGGCATCCTGACCGGCGGCAACCTTCAGTATCACAAGCTCACCGGATCGGGGGCGTGAGGCTTTCATGAGCGACCTTCAGGAAAACCGAGGAGAGATGACTATGGCAGCGATCACATTGCGCCCGCCCCGCTGGCTCAGTCGGGGGGTGGCGCTCGGGCTCGCGAGCGCGTTCACACTGCTCGCCACGCGAGCCAACGCACAGACGAGCGTCGGAGGCTCGGCATTCGGCGCGCTGGTGAACACCGCGGGCGTGGTGCAGCAAACGCCCGTCGCCATGTTGCCCACGAGCGGCGGCATGGACGAGCAAAGCCTGGACGCCTTTGGCGGGTCGAACGCGGTCTCTTCGGAGTGGCTCACCGCGCTGACGACCGGGGCCGTCGATGACGCGGTGAGCAGCTCGCAGAGCAGCTCCGACCTGCAGCAGGTGAGCGTGCTGGGCGGGCTCATCTCCGCGGATATCGTCACTGCGATGGCGGCGAGCTACGTGAGCGCAGCGGGGGCCGCGAGCGATGCCGCAGGCTCCGGGTTCACCAACCTCGTCGTCAACGGAGTCCTGATAACGACGGACGTGGCGCCCAACACGCGGGTCGATCTGCCGGGTGTTGGCTACGCCGTGCTGAATGAACAGACTCTCAGCGGCGACGGCGTGACAACGAGCGGCATCACGGTGAACATGATCCACGTGGTGCTGCAGACCGTGACTGGCGGAGGCTGTACAATCTTAGGCTGCCTCCCAGGCATCCTGACGACGACCGGCGAGATCATCGTCGGCTCGGCGAACAGCTCGGTGGGCTCGTGACACGAGATTAACGGCAGCCGCGTGGCGCCGTGGCATCGAGTTTGCTGCTCGCGCCACGTGGCACCGGTGGACGACACACGCCACCGAGAGAGGAAGCTGCATCGACGGGGAGTCCGGGCCGACAGTAGACCATGCGAGGATTGCGTCCTCCGCACCAACGGCGGTAGGACCCCCATGGTGGCCCGCCTCCTCGTGCCCTCTTTCGGTGCGGCGGCGAATCATCTGTAGCCCTAATCCGCTGCGCCAGCGCCATAGCGATGGTGCAACCTCAGTTTACAACTTACTTCCTCACAATATGATATGCCGCCTCGCCGGTGGCAGTTTTCTGGGCACTAGCCTTGCTGTTGCGCCGCGGCAACATTCCACCCCAAGGATCCGTCCCCATGGCTGCCAAAGGGAAAGACACTCAAGCTCCCTCTCCGCTCGATCCGCAGGCTCCGTCCGAGTCCACCGCGGCGCTGCTGCGCGAGCTGGTGGCACACCTGCGCCAGAATCGGACGCAGTTGCGAGAGGAGTGGGCGCGCCGCATTACGCGAGCGCAGCTCCTCACGGCCATGACGGAGGAGGAAATCTTCGCCGAAGCGACGTCGGTGTACGACAACTACGTCGAGGCGCTGGAGACGGGGACGTTCGAGGCGTTGCAAGCCTACGCGCGCAACCTGTCGGAGCGCATCATTCCGCGCGGCGTCGAGACGCATGAAGTCATCGGCATCGTGTTGCTGCTGCGCGACGTGCTGGCGCGCTCGCTGTTCGGCAAGTATCACGAAGACTTCGACAAGCTGAACCGCATTCTCGACGCCTACGAGCCCGCGGCGAACCGGATCGCGAACACGGTGGCCGTGGGCTTCGTGCAGGAGCGCGAGCGCATCATCCGCCAGCAGCAGGAAGCGATTCGCGAGCTGTCGACGCCGGTGCTGCAGGTGCGCGAACGACTGCTCATCCTCCCCATCATCGGCGTAATCGACCCCCAGCGGGCTCGCCAGCTGACCGAGCAGCTGCTGCGCGCGATCCGCACCAACCGCGCGAAGGTGGTAGTGATCGACATCACCGGTGTGGCGGCCATGGACTCGAACGTCGCCAACCATCTCGTGCAGACCGTCGAGGCGTCGCGCCTGCTGGGCGCGACGGTGATCGTCACCGGCCTGTCGCCCGAGATCGCGCAAACGCTCGTGACGATCGGCGTGGACCTGAGCGAAATGGCGACCGTGGGCGACCTCCAGGGCGGCATCGAAGAGGCGGAGCGGCTGCTCGGGTACAAGGTCCTCGCCTTGGAAGAAGTGACCCCGAAGGCGTGACCTCGCATCCCATTCCGTAGACGGAGGGCGCGGTGGAAGTTCCGATACTGAAGCAAGGCCATTACCTGATCGCGTCCATCCAGTCAGCGCTCACGGACGCCGATCTGTCGCAGCTCCGCGAGGCGCTGATCGAGCGGGTTGGGAAGTATCGGTCCCGTGGCGTGATCGTCGATGTGACGGCGCTCGACGTGATGGATTCCTTCGCGGTCCGCACGCTGCGCGACATCGCGCACATGGCGCGGTTGCGGGGCGCTGAGACGGTGATCGTCGGCATCCAGCCTGAAGTGGCCTTCGCGATGGTGCAGCTCGGCCTGACTCTCAAGGGTGTCTCGACGGCGCTCGACCTCGAGGAGGGGCTCGCCTTCCTGGATCGGCAGGCCCGGGAGCGCATCGAACGCGTGCAGGGGCGGATCCCTCGTGGCTGACGAGCTCCTGGTCCCGATCGCGGCCGACGTGGACGTCGTGAGCGCCCGGCAAAAAGGGCGGGAGCTCGCGGCGGAGGCCGGGTTCTCGAGCGGCGACCAGACCGTCATCGCCGCCGCCATCTCGGAGATCGCCCGCAATATCCTGATGTACGCCAAGCGCGGCGAGATCACGCTACGCACGGTGATGAACGGCGACCTCGATGGTCTGGTCGTCGTCGCGCGTGATCAGGGGCCCGGGATTCCCGACGTCGCGCGTGCCCTGCAGGATGGATACTCGACGTCCGGCGGGTTGGGGCTGGGGCTGCCGGGCGCGCGCCGCCTGATGGACGACTTCGACGTCGTGTCGACACCGGGGAAGGGGACCACCGTGACGATGAAAAAATGGCGCCGCCGGCATGCGTGACGCGTCGGTGGAGGTTCCTCCCCTGATCGACTGGGGCGTGGCCACGCTTGCGCTCGCCGGCGAGACGGAATCGGGCGACCTCCATCTGGTGAAGCCGGTGGGGCGCGGCGTGCTGGTCGCCGCCGTGGACGGGCTCGGGCACGGCGCGGACGCGGCCGCTGCCGCGCGTGCGGCCGTGACCGCCCTGGACCGAGACGGCGACGAGTTCCTGGTCCCGGTGGTACGAAAGTGTCACCAGGCGCTCGTCGGGACGCGCGGTGTCGTCATGAGCCTCGCCTATCTGGACGGCGTGAAGCGTTCGCTGACCTGGCTCGGCGTCGGGAACGTGGAGGGTGTGCTGCTGCACGCGGATGCCCGGGCGCGCCGGGCGCGCGGCTCGCTCGTGACGCGCGGTGGCATCGTCGGCTCGGAGCTGCCGCCGCTGCGTGCCGATGTGCAGCCCGTCGCCCCGGGGGACCTCCTCATCTTCGCTACCGACGGGATCCGCGGCGGCTTCGCCGAGGGTCTTCCCACTGACGCGACGCCGCAACAGCTCGCCGACCACATCCTGGCGCGCCACGGGAAGGGCACGGATGATGCACTCGTGCTGGTGGCGCGCTACGCAGGGGGCGGACGCGTAAGGGCATGACCAGGGTGGTACCGACCGGACCTCCAGCCGCTCCGCCCGCTGCGCCTCGCAAAGAGGAGTGGCAGGCGTTGCACATTCTCGCGGTGGGCGCGGAGGGCGGCGGCAGCGGAGGCCTGCTCCACAGCATCCGCCAGTGGATGGAGGACGGCGGCGCCGAGATCGAGTCGGCCCCGGACCTCCCGCGGGCCGTGCGCCAGCTCGGCGCCGGGCGGTGGCAGGTCGTGGTGGCTGTGCTCGGCGACCACGCCGACGACGATCTCGTCTGGTGGGTGGACACGCTGCGGGGCGCCAGCGCGGCCCCGCGTCTGATCGCCGTGGCGCACCGGCCCTCGATGGGCCTGGTGCTGCGCGCCGAGAAGCTCGGCGTGCTGGACGTGCTCTCGCTGCCGGTGCGCCGCGACGATTTCCTGCGTGCGCTGCGCCGCGTGCGCACCGCTCCGGAGGCGGCGGTGACGCTGCCGGAGGTCGAATCCCACGCCGTCGGGCAGTACGCGCTCGTGGGGCAAAGCCCCGCGATGCTCGAGGTGTACAAGCTGATCGCGCGAGTCGGGCCCAGCACCGCGACCGTGCTCGTGCAGGGGGAGTCGGGCACCGGAAAAGAAGTGATTGCGCGGGCGATCCATCTGAACGGGCCCATGGCGTCCGGGCCGTTCGTCGCCGTCAACTGCGCCGCCATTCCCGAGAACCTGCTCGAGAGCGAGTTGTTCGGCCACGAGAAGGGTTCGTTTACCGGGGCGATCACTCGCAAGATCGGCCGGTTCGAGCAGGCGGGGGGTGGCACGCTGTTCCTCGACGAGATCGCGGACATGAGCCTGGCGCTCCAGGCGAAAATCCTGCGGGCGGTGCAAGAGCGGGAGATCGAGCGCGTGGGGGGCTCGGAGACGATCCCCGTGAACGTCCGCCTGATCGCGGCGACGAACCGCGACCTCAAGGAAGCCATCAGGCAATCCAGGTTTCGTGAGGACCTCTACTATCGGTTGGCGGTTGTCCCGATCCGCCTGCCGCGCCTCACCGAGCGCGGTGAGGATCTCTTCCTCCTCACGGCCTACTACGCGCGCCATTTCGCCAAGGAGTATGGCAAACGGATCCACTCGATCTCGGACCGGGCGCTCGACCTGCTGCGCAATCACGCCTGGGTGGGGAACGTGCGGGAGCTGCGCAACGTCATCGAGCGAGCCGTGATCGTCGCTACCGATGAGGTCCTGCGGGTCGACCACCTCCCGGAGGAATTCCGTGGCGAGGAGGCGATGCTCCCCGACCGGCCCGAGGGCGCGCTCCTGGCGCTCGCGGAAGTCGAAGCGCGTCACATCGCGCGCGTGCTGGCGCACACCAATGGCCAGATCGGCGCGGCGGCGGAGGTACTCGGGATCCACCGCAATACGTTGACCCGCAAAATGAAAGAGTACGGCCTGTGAGCGGCGAGCAACCGCTGCTCCCGGTCCGGGTCGACAAGGCCCTCGGGCTGCTGCCCGAGATCGAGGCGCTCGCGCCGCTGCGAGCGCTGCTCGTCTCGATCTCGCGCCCCGACGAGCGCACGCTGTGGTCGAGCTCCGGCCCGTATCTCACGCTCGGCAAGCGCGGGGTCCAGCCGGAGGAGCTGCGGCGCCGCATGCCGCAAGCGTTTCATGTGATCACCGAGCACCTCCAGACCCTGTACCGGGCTTACGTGGAGGCGCTCGAGTGCCAGCAGCGGGGGGATGGACCTGGGGCCGTGGCCGCGCTGCTGCGCGCAGGGCGCAGCGAGGAGCGCGTCGACCGCGTCGGGCAGGCGCGCGCGTGGTACGACGTCGCGCTGCGCGTGTCGCAGGCGCTGCAGGACCGCCGCCCCGAGGTGGAGTCGCTGCGCTCGCTCGGCGAGCTCTTCCTCAGACTAGGACAGCACGCGGAGGGAGCACGCCACTTCCAGCGCGCCCTGGCGATCGCGGAAGCGGAGTTCGATCAGGCGGGCGCGATCGCCGCCTGCGAAGGACTCGGCGGCGCGGCGCTGGCACAGAGTCAATGGGCCGGCGCCCAGGCGTGGTACGCCCGCGGCCTGCGTCTCGCCGAAGCGACGGGCGACCAGCGGCAGATCGGACGCCTCGAGCACCACCTCGGCGTGCTGGCGCGCCTGCAGGGCGATCTGGCGGGCGCCGGCGAGCACCTGCGTCGGGCGCGGGAGTGCTTCGAGTCGACCGACGCGACCGAGGAGATCGCCGGGGTCCTGAACATGCAGGGACTGCTCGAAGGCCAGCTGGAACACGAGGCGGCGGCCATGGCCGCGTACCGCGAGGCGCTGGCCTGGGCGCAGCGGGCGCCGCGGGACGCCGGCCTCGAGGTCTCGATTCGCCTCAACCTGGCCGAGCTGCATCTCGAAGCGGGGCGGTTCTTGGACGGTGAGGAAGAAATGCGGCGCGCCGAGCAGGTGGCGATCGCCGGCAACCTCACGAGCCGCCTGGTGCAGATCTACATGCTGATGGGGAGATTGCGGGGCCGGCAGCTCGACGAAACGGGGTTCGTCTTCTTCGAGCAGGCAGTGGAGCTGAGCCGGACGCTCGAGCCCTCCCCCGCGGCCGAAGCCCAGGTGTATCTCGAGTACGGCCTGTTCCGGGAGCGGCTCGGCCAGCGCGAAGAGGCGCGCGCGTACCTGGAACGTGCGCGGGAGATCTTCGGAACCGTGGGCGACGCGGTCGACCGCCGACGGGTGGAGGCGGAGCTGGAGAAGATGGCGGTGTAGCCGGCCTACCTACGCGAGTCCCAGCCGCTTTTCAATGTGTCCTTTCACGGCGGGCGTGATGGCGCCGCGCTGCAGCGCGCTCGCGAGCGCCTGCGAGACCGCGGCGCGGTCGGCGTCCAGCTTCTGCTCCCGCAGCTCCCGGATCGCGCGGGCGAGGCGTTGATCGTATTCACTCGACTTCAGTTTTCCTGTGTCCATCTCCTGCTTCAGAGTTTCCAGCTGTTTGACGAAGCGCTCAAGCGAAACCGGTGCCATCGGGGCACTCCTGGGGTGTGAGAGTCCTTAGCAACTTAGCGCGGAACGGGGCTTCTCACGAGCGGTCGAGTCAGACAGGTAGGCCCCCCTCCGCCCTTCAGGCAGATCTCCCGGCCCCCGAACTCGCGCACCTCGACGCCCGCGCGCCGAAGCCGTGTCCGCGTCTCGGGGTTGCCGGCGACCATCACGCAGCTGCGCGGCGCGAGGGCGAGCACGTTGCCGCCGAGCGTGGCGAACTCCCCCTCGGGCACCTCGATCAGCTCGATACCGCGCGCCAGCAAGGCCTCGCGGAACGGGACCGGTAACAGCGGCGCGTACACGAGAAACAGGTCCTGGTCGATCGGACTCACCATCGACATCAGGTGGAAGACGTCGTTGGGCCCGCGCCAGTGGGGGAGGGGGACCACGAGCAGCTCTTCGATGCAGCCTGCGAGCAATTCGCGCAGCTGGCGGATTCCCTCCGCGTTGGTCCGGTAGCCCTGCCCGACCGCGACGGTGCGCGCGTCGACCCAGACAACGTCGCCGCCTTCGAGTCGCCCTGCACCGGTAATCGCTCCGCGCCTGGCGACGCCGAGGTCGCGATAGGCGGCGTCGTGGGCCACGGGCTCGGCGGCGCGTTGCGGCTTCCCCATGTTGCAGAGAATCACGCCCTGGTCGCACACGATGGAGGCGTCGCGGACGTAGATGGAATCAAGGCTGCCGGTCTCGTCGGCGGCGAGGCAGTGAACCTCCACGCCGCTGCCGGTGAGCAGCTCGAGGAAGCCGTCGTACTCGGCAGCGGCCCGGGCCGCGTCGGGGCGCGCGACGTAGTGCAAGTCCTGCCACTGGCGATCGATGACCGCGTCGCTCAGGAAGGCAGCGCGCGCGTGCTTGACGAGCACGCGCTCGAGCTTCGCCACCTCGGACTGGACCGTTGGCATCACCCGTCCGCGGCAAGGCGACGTACCTCGGCGTGCCGGAAGCACGTCACGAGATGGTCGTTGACCATCCCCACGGCTTGCATAAACGCGTAGCAGATCGTAGGCCCGACGAATCGGAAACCGCGCTGGGTGAGGGCGGCGCTCATCCGGTCCGACTCCCGGGAGCGGGCCGGGAGGTCCCGCAGGCTGCGCCGGCGGTACTGCTTGGGCGTGTGCCCTACGAAGCTCCACAGAAAGGCGTCGAAGGAGCCTTCCCGCGCGCGAAACTCGAGGAACGCCCGTGCGTTCGACACGGCGGCCCGTACCTTCTGCCGGTTGCGCACGATCCCGGGGTCCCGCAGCAGCTGCCCGATCTTCGGCGCCTGGTAGCGGGCCATGCGCTCTGGGTCGAACCCGTCGAACGCCTCGAGGAAACGAACCCGCTTGTGGAGGATCACTGCCCAGGACAGGCCCGCCTGGAATCCGTCCAGCACGAGCTTCGCGAACAGCTCGCGGTCGCCGTGCAGCGGCACGCCCCACTCACGGTCGTGGTAGGCGAGCATCAGAGGATCGTCGTCACCTGCCCAGCAACGCTTCACGGCTGTTAAGATAGCACGAAGAAAAACGTGGCACGAAAGCGTCACGCGTGCGACGTCACGCGTGAGGTGTCGCACGAAAGGCGTCATGAAGTATCTCCACGTCGTGGAGCGGGACGGCGGCTACGCGAGCGAGCTGCGGGACACGGCTGTGCCGGTGCCTCGGGTCGGCGAGGTACTAGTGCGCGTGGCGGCCTCGGGGCTCAACCGCGCCGACCTCTCCCAGATCGCGGGGCGCTATCCGCCGCCGCCCGGGGAGTCGGAAATCCTGGGGCTCGAGGTGTCGGGCACGATCGAGGGCTCGGCGGACCGGGTCTGCGCTCTGCTCGCCGGCGGCGGCCATGCCGAATATGTCGCCGCCCCGGAGGGGCAGGTGTTCCCCGCGCCGCCCCGGCTCGATCTGGTCGCGGCAGCCGGCATCCCCGAAGCGTTTCTGACCGCGTTCGTCAACCTCGTCGTGGAGGGTGACCTCGCGGCCGGCGCCAGGGTGCTCATCTACGCCGGCGCTTCGGGCGTGGGGCTGGCCGCGATTCAGGTCGCGAAACAGCTCGGCGCGCAGGTCGCGGCCACGACGCGCACGCCGGAGAAGCTCGCGGCGCTGACGGCGGCGGGCGCCGATCTGGCGATTCACAGTGGCCCGACGGTCGTGCCAGAGATCGAGCTGCGGTGGGGCCGCGACGCCGTGGACATCGTGCTCGATCCGATCGGCGCCCCGACACTGCCCGGCGACCTCACGGTCCTCGCGCCGGGAGGCCGGATCATCTGCATCGCGACCATGGGTGGCCCTGCCGCGGCCCTCGACCTGTCGCTCCTGATGCAGAAGCGCGCGCGGCTCATCGGGTCGACGCTGCGGGCCCGGAGCCGGTTGGAGAAGGCGGCCCTGGTGCGGCGCTTCCGCGAGGAGATCCTCCCCGCGTTTCAGACTGGAGCGTTGCGCGTGACGGTCGACTCGGTGCTTCCGCCCACGCGGGCGGCGGACGGGTTTCAGCGCCTCCGGGACAACCGCAGCACCGGAAAGATCCTGATCGACTGGCGGATCGAGCCGGCCCCGGTCTAGCCTCGGCGCCCGGTGTTCCGATCCGACACCGTGCGAGAATTGTGTCCTGGGTCACACCGCAAGTTCCGGCCGCGCCACTACTTTGGCAACGCGAAGTCTCCGATAAGGGCAAACCGCCGGCGACGGCGGGGCGCAAAGCCACGGGGTCTCGGTCTCGCCTGAGACAGCCCAGCCACCAGACCTAGCTGACGGCCTTACGCCTTTTGACGAGCGTGGGGGCCGTTTTGCGTTGTGTAGGGGCGTTCCGCGCATGCGGACATGGAAGGTAGAGCGCGCAGGCTTCACGCTGATCGAGCTGATCATCGTCGTCCTCATCTTTTCGATCGTGACGACCGCAGCGCTGCCCGCGGTTTCGCGAATCACGACGCACTCGCGCGTGAACCAGGCCGCGGCGGTGGTCGGTCACGATCTCGCCGTCGCGGTCTCGAGCGCGGCGCGTCAACGCAAGCCCATCCGCATCGCCCGCGGCGGCGACGGGCAATCGATGACGGTCGCCGAGCGTGCGAGCGGCACCGTTCTGGACACGCGGTGGCTCGGCCCAGACACGCCATACGGGCTCGACTCCGTGTCGTTCTCGGCGACCCCGGTCGATCTGTTCCCGAGCGGTGTCACGTCGAGCCCGCTCACCGTGACGGTGTGGGCGCGCGGTTACTCCCGCCAGGTCACGATGTCGCGCGCCGGGTGGGTGAGGGTCCCGTGAGCCGATCCGAGGCCGGCGTCACGCTCATCGAGCTGCTGGTCGCGATGGCGCTGCTCTCCCTCGTGCTCGTGAGCGTGGCGCAGCTCAACTTCGCGTTGGCGCGCCGGTTCTACGCCGTCTCGGGCGGCGCGGCACGTGACGCGGTCGTGGCGCAACAGGTGAACCTGTTCACGGCGATGCCGTTCGATTCGCTCAAGAGCCGGGCGGGCACGATCACCGTCACCAAGCCGCCGCTGCCCTACACCCGCAAAGTCATGGTGGACAGCCTCTCGCCCAGACTGCGGCGCGTGACGGTCGTGGTGACGCCGCTCAACACCTTGTTCCGGCCCGACACCGTCGTGCTGCAGCGGACCAAGCCGGGCAACAACCCTTTCAACAAGCCGTGAGCGCGCGCCGCGGGTTCACACTCAGCGAGCTGCTGGTGACGATCCTCATCATCGGGATCGTCGGCGGTGCGATCACCCGCCTGCTGCTGTCGCAGACCCGGTTCTACGACCAGGAGACCCAGCTCCGCCGGGCGCGGTTCGTGTCGCGCACCGCGATCAACGCGGCGCTGTCCGACCTGCGGATGGTCGAGGCGACGGGCGGGGCGGTGTCGGCGACCGCCACGCGGATCACGGTGCGGGCCCCGTACGCCATCGGGGTCGCATGCGCGAGCAGCGGCACGGAGACCACCCTGTCGCTCTGGCCGGTCGACTCGACGATGTACGCGACGGCCGGCTTCTCCGGTTACGCCTGGCGCGACTCGCTGGGGCAGTATACGTATCTGGAGGCGGGCGCCTCGCTGGCTCCGGACAACGCGTCGGTCTGCGCGGCGGCGAACGTGACGGTGTTGCCGCAGGGCCGGGTCGTGGCGGTTCGGCCGGCGCTCCCCGCAACCATTCCCCCGGCCACGCTGATCGGGACGCCGGTGTTCCTGATCCAGCGCGTGACCTACGAGTTCAAGAGCTCGGTCGCGTTGCCGGGACGGACGGCGCTGTGGCGCACGATCGTCCAAACCGGGCAGAGCGACGAGCTGGTCGCGCCGTTCGACACGACTGCGAAGTTCCGTTTTTTCGTCGCCGGGAGCGACACGGCGCAGAGCGCCGTGCCGACCTCTTTGGCCGCGCTGCGCGGCCTCGAGTTCGACCTGAACGCGCAAAGCGAGCGGGCGCCCGAGGGAATGGCTGGGCCCAAGCAGGCGCAGGTCGTCACGGCGGTGTTCTTCAACAACCAGCTCAAGTGACGCGCGAGCCAGGAGTGAGCATGCGACCACGACTTTCCGAGCGCGGTGTAGCGCTCTCACTGGTGATCCTGATCATCGTGGTGCTCACCGTCCTGCTCGCGGCGGGCTTCTCGGGCCTCGCCAGCGAGCGCCGGGTCAGTGCGAACGACCAGGCAGCGCTCGCCGCCTTCACACTGGCCGAGACCGGCTTGGAACTGTTCATCGCGCGCCGCGACTCGTTCGGCTTCACGGTGGCGCCGCCCGCCGTGACGGAGTCGACGCGGATCATGCTGACCGGCGGATACGCCGACGTGGTGCTGCGGCAACTGCGCGCCGACCCGACGACGCAGCGGTGGGGATACGTCGTGCGGTCGAACGGTGTGAGCACCGTGAGGGCACTGCGCGGCACGCTCGTGGCCGAGCGCTCTGTGGCCGAGTACGCGGTGTGGCAGCCGGCGACGATGGACATCCTGGCCAGCTGGACCAGCCTGAGCGGGTTGCACAAGAATGGCGGGTCTTCGATGGGGGCTGGCGGCACGGATGGGTGCGGCCAGCTGCCCGCGGTCGCCGGCGTGGCCGTGCCGACGATCCCGGGGTATACGCAGAACGGCGGCGGCCTCGCGCCCCAGGGGAATCCGCCGGTCAAGAACGTCGCCCCTACGCCGGCGGAGATGGCGGACTCGGTCAAGATCGACTGGGCCGGGATCACAAACGGGACGGCAATAACGCCCGACGTCACGATTCCTCCGGGCACCTGGCCCCCCTTCACCGACCCGAACTACTGGCCGGTCATCCGGGTCGACGGCAACTGGGTGCTGTCGGGCGATGGGCAAGGGACATTGATCGTGTCCGGCAGCCTGACGATGAACGGCAACGTCACGTGGCACGGCGTGCTGCTCGTCGGCGACAACCTCACGTCGAACGGCAACGGCGGCGTGGACGGGGCGACCGTCACGGGACTCAACGTCAAACTCGGCAAGAACCTGTCCCAGGACGACGTCGGCAACGGCGCGAAGCGTTTCAATTACAATTCGTGCAATGTTGCGAGGGCGATGGGGAAGACGGCCCAGCTCGTGGGGTACACGAACGCCTGGGTCGATAACTGGCCGACCTACTGAAAACCTTTCACAGGAGGGTCAGATGAACCGCAAGGGTTTCACGCTTATTGAGCTGCTGATCGTGGTCGTGATCATCGGCATTTTGGCCGCGATCGCGATTCCGAAGTTCGCCAACACGAAGGAGAAGGCGTATCTCGCCTCCATGAAGTCCGACCTTCGTAACTTGGTGACCGCGGAAGAGGCTTATTTCGCCGACTCCGTCAAGTATTCGGCGACGATCGGCGCGGGTGGGGTCATCTTCACCCAGTCGACGGGCAACACGCTACCGGCCGTCGCGCTCACGGCCGATGGTTGGACGGCGAACATCACCAACCTCAACACGACGAAGACGTGCTCGATCTTTATCGGGTCGACTGCGTTGGCGCCGGCGAACAAGGAAGGCGAGCCGAAGTGCCAGTAAGCCGTGAGGCGTGACGTGGAAAACGGAGCGGCGGGGTTGCCCCGCCGCTCCGTTTTCATCCCGGCTCACCGCGCTCCCGTGCCCGCCGCCTGGGCCACCGGCGTCGCGCGCGCCAGATAGATCCCGTTGAAGAAAAACTTGAACGTGCCGTGCGGCTGGCCACGGTTCAGGATCTCCGGCCCGAACAGGAACAGCTTCCCGCCCTTGTCGCCGGCCGGGGCCTCGACGACCGCCACGCCGTCCTTCAGGTACTGCTGGCCCCACGCCCAGCCGCTCCGCAGCGGGTGGTCCGAATCGAACCACGCCACCGGCCGCACGCCCGCGACCGCCGCCGCGGGACGCAGATCGAACGCCGGGCTGTTGTCGAAGAACACGTCCACCCGTCCTGGAATTCCGTAGGCGAGCGGGCGCGTGGTATCGACCCGGACCTGCAGCAGCGAGCCCGGCACGTAAAACTTGGAGCGGGGCAGGGGCTTCCCGTCCAACACCAGGTGGCTGGCGAGCGGCAGCCCGATATGCTGACCCAGGCTGGTCGAGCTGCCGATCGCGATGATCGTGCCGCCGTCGGCGAGGAACTGCCGGAGCAGGGGCACGGTCTTTTGCACCGTCACGCGGCCGAGCCGGCCGCGGTACTCTGCGGGAATGGTCTCGGGCGCGGGCGGCGGCCCGAAGAAGTCGTCCTCTTGGTCGCGGTCGTTCTGCGGAATCGCGCCGTCGGGGAACACGAGCACATCGTAGCGGTCGGCGAGTTTGCCGGCGTCGAGCGCCGGCGGATACATCACCTCGAAGGGGAACTCGAACCGCTCGAGCAGCCAACGGGTCCAGCCGGAGGGGATCGAGCCGCCGTAGCGGTCCCACAGGCCGATCCGCGTGGGGCGCAGCCGCAGCGCGTCGCCCGCGGGCCGCGTGCTGACGCCCTCGAAGCTCACGCCCAGCTCGGTCGCGAGCTGGCGGACGAGGGGGACGCTCGACGTCGTCGCGGGAATGAAGATCGTGCCGGCGGGGTAGGTCCTGCCGTTCGCCGGGATCGACTGCGCGAGCCAATCGACCTCCTGCTCCTTCGCCAGCAGCCGATTGGTCGCGATCACGGCGTCGTTCACGTGGTGACTCAGCAGGAACCCGGCGGCGCCGTCGGCGTGGCTGACGGTCCCGGCGGGCGGCGTGGCGAAGCCCGAGACGGGCTCGAACGGGCCCTCGAAGCCGTCCAGGATGCGGTCGAACTGCACGCCCATCTGATAGGCGAGAGTCCAGCCCGCATTGTCGTACGGCGGGATCGGCGGGCCGCCGGGGTATTGGAAGTCGTTCGGGTGGTCCTGAGGCTCGAACATGTCGAGCACGTGCGGCCGGAACGCCTGGTCGGCCTTGAGCACATAGGACCGGGCGGGATAGTGCTTGCCCGCCACGTCGAAGTCCCGCGTGGCCTGCAGCACCGTGACGCCGTTCTTGATCAGGGTGTTCACGAACTTCGTGGCGGTCGGGAAGTCCGGCTGGTCGGACGGAAGGATGTAGCCGCGCGGGTCCCGTAGTGCTGGATCGCGCAGCATGGCGAAGTACTTGGTCGGCACCCGGCCGTCCCGGGTGCGCGCGGTGCGGATGGTGTCGAGGGCGGAGTCCTTCGCCGCGGCCGCCTTCACGGTCTCGATGAGCTGGGGGTGCATGGTCCAATGGTCCGTGCTGCCGCGCTCGATCGCATTCTTCCCCATGCGGTAGATGTTGTAGAGCAGCGTCTCGCGGTAGCGCGAGGCGTAGTCGAGCACGGCACGGTTGGCGGTGATCGAGTACTCGACCGACTGCCGGAAGTGCCACTTTTGCGGCTCGACGGGTGAGGGCAAGTCGCCCTTGGGCAGCTCGCGGTCGGGGACGAACGGGATGTCGATCGGCGTGGGATTGCCGATCGACTCCGTGAGCAGCCCGATGATGTTGTGGAAATAGGCGGTGGTGCGAAGCCCGCCGTTCCACCACGTCGAGTAGGGCGCGCCCGACCGCATCGTGGCGCCCGGCTTGCCCTCCACGAGGAAGCGGTCGTGCATCGCGGCGGCGACCATGTCGATGCCGATCGGCACCAGCGGGTCGAAGTAGTAATTGAAAGGATCCCGGAACGGCGGGGCGAACAGTACGGCGCCGGCGGGACCGGTCTGGTGGTGGTTATACACGATCTGGGGGAACCACTCCCGGAACATGACCCGGGCCATGTTCTCGGTCTCGGGCTGGTTCACCATGTAGAAGTCGCGGTTGTTGTCGTGCCCGATGTACTTCTGGTACAGCCGCGGGATCCCCGCTGTCGAGCGCTTGAGCGAGTCCGGCTCGCGCATGTACCAGCTCGACACCAGCTCCATCCCGTCGGGGTTCGCATGCACCGCGAGCAGGATGACGTCGTTGAGGAAGCGCCGGGTCTCCGGGTCGTCCCGGCTCACCATCTGGTAGACGAGCTCCATCAGCTGATGCGCGCCGAGCACTTCGGTGGCGTGCAGGCCGCCGTCGATCCACACGACCGCCCTCCCCTCGGCCGCGAGCGCGTGTGCCTGCTCGTCGGTGAGCCCCTGCGCCCGCGCCAGGCGCCGGGCGATTTCCTGGTAGCGGGCGATCCGTTTGTGATTCTCCGGCGTCGTGATGATCGCCATTAGCTGGGTCCGGCCTTCGGCGGTCTTGCCGATCTCGCGCAGCACCATGCGCGGCGACTGCCGCGCCAGCGTGCGCCAGTACGCTTCGAGCTGGGTGTAGGTTGCGAGGTGATAGTCCGCCCCGATGTCGAAGCCCAGCGCTTCCCGGGGCGTCGTGACGTGGCGCTGCGCCGGCGCGGGGGAGGGCGGCGCGAGCAGCGCTGCGGCGAGCAGTATGACGGCGATTCGCTTCAGCATCGGACGGTCACCCTTCCTTTCATCAGGGCAGCGCGAAGCGGGGCAAGAGTCTGCCCGAGGACATCCCGGGGGCTCCTGTTGGAACGGCGGCTGCAGTAAACTACCTGCACACGGTCGGCCTGCTAGGTTTTGTTCGAGGGGTCTCGATGCGCATACGCAACACCACGCTGGCGCTGGTGGCGGTCGCCGCCGGCGCGCCGGGTGCCGCCCAGACCCGGCTCGCCGGGGACAGCGTGCCGCCGAACCTGTACGCCGCCGCCGGCGCGGGGATGCTCAGCCCGGCGGCGCAGCGGGCCGTGCCGTTCGTCTACGTGCCGAACAGCAAGGACGGCAGCGTGAGCGTGATCGATCCGCTTACCTACCGTGTGCTCCGCACCTTCGCCACGGGCGCGCTGCCCCAGCACGTGGTTCCCTCGTACGATCTCGCGACGCTCTGGGTGGCGAACAATCTGGGGAACACCCTCACGCCGATCGACCCGGCGACCGGTCGCGAAGGGACGAGCGTTGCGGTCGCCGACCCGTACAACCTCTACTTCACACCGGATGGCCGGTGGGCGATCGTGGTGGCCGAGCGGCTCAGGCGGCTCGACTTCCGCGACGCGCACACGATGGCCCTCGTCGAGTCGGTGCCGGTCGAGTGCAAGGGCGTGGACCACATGGAGTTCACCGCCGACGGGCGGTACGCGCTCGCGACCTGCGAGTTCTCGGGCGAGGTGCTGAAGCTCGACGTCTCTGCGCGCCGGGTGGTCGGCTACCTGACGCTCGACCCCGACGGCCTGGGCGCCCGCGCGATGCCCCAGGACATCCGCGCGTCGCCGGACGGGCGGGTGTTCTACGTCGCCGACATGATGGCGAACGGCGTCTATCTCGTGGACCCGGAGGCGTTGCGGCGCATCGGGTTCATCGCTACCGGGAAGGGCACGCACGGCATTTACCCCAGCCGGGACGGCCGCCGCATGTACATCAGCAACCGCGGCTGGAATACGACCGCGGGCGGCCGCCACGGGCCGGGGAGCATCACGGTGCTCGACCCCGCGACGGAGCGGATCGTCGCCACCTGGCCCGTGCCGGGCGGCGGGAGTCCCGACATGGGGAACGTCAGCGCCGACGGGCGGGAGCTGTGGCTCTCGGGGCGTTACGACGACGAAGTGTACGTGTTCGACGCCGCAACCGGCCGGCTGACGCACCGCATCCCGGTCGGTCGCGAGCCGCACGGGCTGTGCGTGTGGCCGCAGCCGGGACGGTATTCGCTGGGACACACGGGGAACATGAGATAAGACAAGGACGTCGCGCAAACGGCGTCACGCAACAACGCCAAGCAGAGGCGTTGCGGAGAGACGTGTGAATCGCATCCAGGGGAAGCTGATTCTGATCACCGGGGCGAGCTCTGGTATCGGCGAGGCGTGCGCGCGCCGGTTCGCCACCGACGGTGCGAACCTCGTGCTCTGGGCGCGCCGCTCCGACCGACTCGAGCGACTGGCTGCCGACCTGCGGCGCGGCGATCGAGCCTCGGTGCAGCTCGCGGCGGTGGACGTGCGTGATCGCGCCGCGGTGAACCGGGCCGCCACCGAGCTCATCGCGGGCGGGTACGTCCCGGATGTCCTCATCAACAACGCCGGCCTGGCTAGCGGGATGTCCAAGGTTTACGAGGGCGATCCCGAGGACTGGGATCGCATGATCGACACGAACCTGAAGGGGCTCCTCAACGTGACGCGCGCCATCCTGCCGCATATGGTGGCGCGGCAACGCGGCCACGTGGTGAACATCGGCAGCACTGCGGGACATATGACGTATCCGATGGGGAACGTGTACAACGCCACGAAGTTCGGCGTGCGCGCGCTCAGCGAAGGGATGAACCTCGATGTGGCGGGCACGCCGATTCGCGTGTCGAGCATCGATCCAGGGTTCGTGGAGACCGAGTTCTCCGAGGTCCGCTTTCACGGCGACACGCAGCGCGCGAAGGCGGTGTACCACGGTTTCCAGCCCCTCACGGCCGACGACGTCGCGGACGCGATCGCTTACGTCGTCAACCTGCCCGAGCACGTCAACATCCTCGACCTGATCATCGTGCCGACGGCGCAGCGAAACGTGTACGTGGTGGACCGGGAGCCCTGACTACTAGACCGCCAGTGCTCGCGCAAACTCGCCCGCCGTTTGAAACCGCTCCAGGGGACTGGTCGCGAGCGCCTTGAGGAGCGCCGCATCGACCGCCACGGACACGTCCGGGCGAAGGCGTCGAATCCCCGGCGGGGACGCGGTGACGCGTTGCGCGAGCACCGTCTCGGCGTCGCGCCCGGTGAACGGCGGCGCGCCCGCGAGCATCTCGAACACGACGCACGCCAGGGTGTAGATGTCGCTGCGGCCGTCGAGGTCGGGAGCGCACATCGCTTGCTCCGGGCTCATGTAGGCCGGCGTCCCCATCCGCAGGCCCTCCGCGGTCACCCTTTCCTGGCGCGCGACATGCAGCGCGCGCACGATCCCAAACCCCGCCACCACGGCCTGCCCGGCGTCGAGCAGGACGTTCTCGGGCTTCACGTTGCGGTGCAGCACGTCGTGGCGGTGCGCGTAGTCGAGCGCGTCGGCTGCCTCGCGGCCGATCTGCAGCGCTTCCTGCACCGGCAGACGCTGTTCGCGCTCGAGTCGCGCACGCAGCGATCCTCCCTCGATGTAGGGGGCGACATAGTAGAAGAAGCCGTCCGCTTCGCCCGAGTCGTACAGCGGCAGGATGTGGGGGTGGCGCAGCTGCGCCACGAGCCGAATCTGGCGCAGGAACCGCTCGGCGGCGACCGCCGAGCTGAGCTCGGGATGGAGCACCTTCAGGACGACCGCGCGGTTGTGCTTCAAGTCCCGCGCCAGGTAGACGGTGGTGGTGCCGCCGCGGCCCAGCTCCCGCTCGATCGTGTAGTGCTGGGCGAGTGCTGCGCCGACCCGCCGGAAGAGCGACCCGGCTGCGGCTCGGGGGACACCGCCCGTCGTCTGCGCGCGCAGCTCGCCTACCGTAGCGGCGAACGCCTCGTCAAGCGAGGCGCCGAGCTCGGTGCGGAGCAGGTCTTCGTGGGTTCGGGCGTACCGCAGTGCGCCCGCCCGATCTCCCGCAGCTGCCAGCGCCTTCACCAGGCCGAGGGCGTACCGCGAATTGAGTGCATCGAGCGCCGCGAGGCGACGGCACCACTCTAGTGCCGCGGGATGGTCGCGGCGCGCCGTAGCGGCGGTCGCGAGGGCTTCGCAGGCGCGGCTGAGGCACTGGGCGAGGCGTGCGCGCTCGCCGTCCGTCCAGCGCTCGAACTCCGGCGCGCCCGAGAGGAAGAAACCATCGAGAAACGGACCGTGGTACAGCGCGACCGCCCGCTCCAGCTCGCCTTGTGCGAGGGCCGCTTCGAACTCCTGGACGTCGGTCGACACGACCTGCGGGTTCAGTCTGAGCTCGCTGGATCCGAGGAACAGCTCTTGCGCGTGGAGGTCGCGGCGCAGCGCGTACAGCGTTTGCGTCAGAAGATGTCGCGCCTTCTCCTGACTGCTTTCGGGCCAGAGGCAGGCGAGCAGCTTGTCGCGGCTCACACCGCGCTCACTGGCTGCTGCGAGGAGGGCCAAGAGGGCGAGGGGTCGTCGCTGCGCCGCCGCTCCCGGCCCCGGCGGAGGATTCCCGTCGACCGCGAGTCCCCCTAAGGTCCGCAACCGCAGCGCGCTCGGCATTTGAGACCTGTCTGACACCGGTCTGACGGGTCGGTCTTATAGTAGGCCCGTGTCACCTGGGGAGCAAGCGCAGACCCGCCCCTCCTCGCAGCGTCCACGACCACAGCAGGAGGTCTCCATGGCCCGCCTCTCGATTCCTCGGATTCACGTCGCCGCATTCGGAGGGCTCGCCGCCCTGCTGCTGACGTCGTCTGCCGCGACGCAAGGCACGAACGCCGCGCCGGCGCGCGCCGCCGCTGTTGGCTCGGTGTGTGCCGCTGGCGCGCATGGCTTGGACTTGAGCTTCGCCAGCCAGTTTGCCGGTGTGAGTCAGGACGACCACTCGAGCAACGTCTGGAACGGACAAGTCAGCGGCCCGGCGGGTGGTGCTTTGGTCGTCACACTCGAGCCGCTCGGCAGCTTGGTGGAGACGGCGCGGCCAGTGTGGCAGGTCAAGACCCGCTGGATCGTGTCGTCGGTGGCGCCGGGCGAAGGCCCACTCGTGGCTGAGCTGTACGGAACGGTCAACTGGAAGAGCGGCGTGTTGCGGCTCTCGGGCGTCGTCACCGACGGGTGCTTGAGAGGATACGAGGCCGTGGCGAGCGGTCGGTTCGCCAATCTGGACGGCGAGGGGACGCTGCAGATCCGTCCCGCGATCGCGCTGCGGTAGCGCGGACACCGGAGGGGGACGTGGCGCGCTCGACCGGTTGGATCATCACGCTGCTTGGCTTGATCGGCTCGCCGGCGGGCGCGCAAGGGGCGCCCCCGGCCAGTCCCCGCGTGATCGTGGTACACATGGTGGAGCGCCTGCCGTACGGGATCGCTTTCGATCCCATCCGGGTGACGGCTCAGCTCGGCGATACGGTGCGGTTCGTGCAACTCGGAGGGATGCCTCACAACGTGGAGTTCCGCAGCGTTCCCACCGCGGCCGATCTAGGTCCGCAGCGCTTCGGACCGACGCTCGTTTCCGTCGGGCAGACGTACGACGTAGTGATCGACGGTCGCTTCCCGCCCGGGAAGTACGTTTACGTCTGCACTCCCCACGAGGTGCTTGGCATGGCCGGGATCATCTACGTCGCGGCGACCTCCCGCTGATCCTGGCTTGACACCCGCCAGCCCGGCGACCACACTCACAGTATCCCGCCGTCACTCCCGTTTCCGGAGGCTGGCATGCGCATTCCCGCCTGCGGCCTGGCGGCGTTGCTCTGGGCGGTTTCGGTCGCCGGGCAGTCCGATCTCCCGATCCACAAGAAGACGCTCCCGAACGGTCTGGACGTGATCGTGGTCGAGAATCACGCCGTGCCGCTCGTGACGGTCGAGCTGGACGTCAAGAACGGCGCGTTCACCGAGCCGCCGGAATTCGACGGCCTGTCGCACCTGTACGAGCACATGTTCTTCAAGGCGAACCGCACCATCCCGAGCCAGGAGCGCTATCTCGAGCGCCTCGACGAACTCGGCGCCCAGTGGAACGGCACGACGTCCGAGGAGCGTGTCAACTACTTCGTCACACTCGGCGTGGACAGCCTGGTTCCCGGGATGCAGTTCATGGCGGACGCGATCCGCTACCCGCTCTTCAAGCAGGAGGAGCTCGAGCGCGAGCGCCCGGTGGTCTTGGGCGAGTTCGACCGCGGCGAGGCGAGTCCGTTCTTCCACCTCGACCGGGCGGTGCAACGGGCGCTCTGGTCGCCGGCCTATTACTCGCACAAGAACGTGATCGGCGACCGCACCGTCATCACGACGGCGACGCAGGAGAAGATGCAGACGATCCAGCGGCGCTACTACGTGCCGAACAATAGCGCGCTGATCCTCGCCGGCGACATCGCGCCGGAGCGCGGCTTCGCGCTCGCCGACCAGGTGTTCGGGGGCTGGTCGCGCGGGGACGATCCGTTCGCGACGGCGGCGCCCAATCCGCCGCCCCTGGCGCAGTCGCAGGTGGTCATCGTGGAGAAGCCGGTGAATTCCGTCACGCTGCAGATCGCCTGGCAAGGGCCGAGCGTAAGCCGGGATCCCGGGGCGACGTACGCGGCCGATGTGTTCTCCACCATCCTGCAAAACGAAACGAGCCAGTTCTACAAGCGCCTGGTGGCGAGCGGCCTCGCGTTTCAGGTTAACCTGTCCTACTACACGCAGGATCACGTGGGGCCGATCAACGTGTTCGCACAGACGAGCCCCGACAAGGTGGTCGCGCTCGAGCGCGCCATCCTCGCCGAGGTCGCGCGGTTCGGTGACAGCGACTATGTGACGAACGAGCAGCTCGCCGCGGCCCGCAATCAGGTGGCCGTGCAGGGCCTGTACGAGCGCGAGCGGCCGAGCGGCCTGGCGCATACGGTGGGCTTTTGGTGGGCCGTCGCCGGGCTCGACTACTATCTCGGCTACCGGCCGCACATGCAGGCGGTGACGCGCGGCGACATCACAGACTACGCCCGCAAGTACCTGATCGGGAAGCCGCACGTGACGGCGGTGCTGATCTCACCGGAAGCGCGGGCCGGCATCCACCTGACGCCCGAGGCGTTGCTCGGACAGGAGGCGGTACCATGACGCCGGCGCGCCTGCTGCTCGGCCTGTGGCTCGCCGCGGTTCCGCTCGCCGCGCAGCAAGGAACCGTCTCAGAATTCCGGGCCGGCGGCGTCCCGGTCATCTTCAAGCCGGTGCCCGGCAACGAGGTCGTCGCCGTGCGGCTGTACTTGAAGGGCGGCAGCGCCAGCCTGACGCCGGCCACGGCCGGCATCGAGCGCTTCATCGGCGCGCTGGTCACGCACGGCACCGAGAAGTACACCAAGGACGGCTTCGCCGCGCGCGCCGCCCGCACCGGTGCCGAAGTCGGGTCCGAGACCACCCACGACTACTCGGTGCTGACGCTGCGATCGGTCCGAGAGTACTGGGACGACTCGTGGGACTTGTTCGTCCAGGCGGCCCTCCATCCCACGTTCCCCGACACCGAGCTCGCCCTGGTTCGCGCGCAGATCCTGAACGACCTGCGGCAGCGCGCGGACGAGCCGGACGGGTTGCTCGGCCGGCTAGGGGACAGCCTGTTCTATGCTGGCAACCCGTACGCCGTCGATCCCGCAGGGACGGTACAGGCGGTCAGCGCGCTCACCCGGGGGGATCTGGTGCGCCGCCACCGCGCGCGGATGGCGAAGGACAACGTGGTGCTCGTGGTCGTGGGCAACGTGTCGCGCGCGGACCTCGAGGGGAAGGTCGCGGCGGCGTTCGGGGCGCTGCCGGCGACGGGTGGCAGGGCGGCGGCCGTGCCCCCCTTCCCGTCTCGCCGGCCGGAACTGTCGGTCGTCGCGCGGGAGCTGCCGACGACCTACGTGATGGGCCTGTTCGCGGCGCCGGCCGCGGCGGACGGCGATTACGCGGCAATGCGGGTCGCGATCGATATCCTGTCGAAGCGGCTGTTCGAAGAGGTGCGGACCAAACGGAACCTGTCGTACGCACCCTTCGCCGCCATGAACAACCAGCGGCTCAACACGGGGTTCCTGTACGTCACGGCAGTGGAGCCGGACACGACGCTCAAGGTGATGCGGACAGAGGTGGCACGGCTCAAGACCGAGCCGATTCCGACGAAGCGCTTCGCGGAGACCGTGAACGGGTTCCTGACCCGGTATTTCCTGCGGCAGGAAGCGAACATGGACCAGGCCGCGACGCTCGGCGCGTATGAGCTGGTGGGCGGTGGGTGGCGCAGGGCGGACACGTTCATTGGGCGGGTCCGCGCGGTTGCCCCGGCGGACGTGCAGCGGGTGGCCAGGAAGTATCTGCGCGACCTGCGGTTCGCCGTGGTGGGCGACAGCACGAAGATCGATCGAGCGCTGTTTACGTCGATGTGAGGGCCGCGGCCGCGAAGCGGCGCACGATTGCGCCCGCGGGCTCGATGCTCGTGATTCCAGCGACGCTCTTGCCGGCCTGCCAGTAGTCCTTGGACGACGCGCCGTCGAACAGGCTGCGCTTGAGGCGCCACGCCGAATTGAGCGCGTACAGCGTGCGCATGAAGTGCTTGGTCCGGCGGCCGCGCAACAGCCAGCGTGCGACGGGCCCCGCCCGGGTGCCGACGCGCTCGACGTAGGGCGTGCGGATCACCGCGAGCGGGACGCCGGTGACTCGCTCGGTGAGCACGATGTCCTCCTCGTCCGCCTGCACGATGGCGCGTTTGTACTCGGGGTGGGCGGTGCATTCGGGCGTGGCGATGAAGCGGGTGCCGAGCTGGGCGCCGGCGTAACCGAGTCGCAGCGCCGCGACGAACCCCGGCGCGTCGCCGATCCCGCCGGCGCACACCAGCGGGACGCCCAAGTCGCCCAGCTCCTCGACGAGCTGCTCGGCGCTGCGCGGACCGGCATGACCGCCGGCGCGATTGTTCACGGCGATGAGCCCGCCCACACCTGCCTCGAGCCCCTTCAAGGCCCACTTGCGCTCGGTGACGTCGTGATAGACGAGGCCGGCGACGTGGCGCACGCGCTCCACGACCCAGCGCGGCTTGCCGAGCGACGTGATGAAGAACCGGACGCCCTCCTCCAGCGCGACGTCCACCCAGCGTTTCATGCGATCGAGGTACAGCTGCGACGACTGCTCGATGAGCACGTTCATGCCGATCGGCTTGTCGGTGAGGCGACGGATCAGCCGGAACCCGTCGCGCAGGTCGTGTCCGTGGACATAGATCATCGAGAGCGGCTGCACGATGCCGATGCCGCCGGCGGCCGATACGGCGGCGACCAGCTCCGGGTTGGAACACGGGTACATGGCGCCGGCGATGAGCGGCACCGCGACGCCCGCGTCGCGGGAAAGCGGGGTGTCGAGCGACGTCACGGCGCGGGCGCCGGGCCGAGGCGCCAGCGTACCGTCGCCCGCGCCACCACGTCGCCGCTCGAGTCGGAGACGACCGCCTCGAAGTCATGTTCGGCGTCGACCGAGGTGTCGGGGAGGGAGCAGCGCGCTTCGGCCGTCAGGAGACCGCGCGCCTTCTTGAAGTAGGCGATGGAGAGCCTGACGGGAATGCCGCGGACGTTGGGCGGCAGACCGGTGAGCAGGGCGAGCCCGCTCGTCACCTCGGCGAGGTTCGCGAGCGCGACGGCGTGGACGGAATTCAGGTGATTGCGCACGCTCCGCCGGTCGGCGATCTGGATCTTCGCGTGCCCGCCACCGAGCTCGACGACACGGGGATGGATGGTGCCGGTGTAGGGAACCATCCGGCCGAGCAGCCAGCTGAACACGCGCTTACCGCCCGGAAGCGGGGAGAGCCGGGCCCAGAGGGCGCGTAACCGGGCGCCGGGGGCCGCCGGGCGTGTGGCCATGGAGCATCAATTCTAGTAGGTGGCGACCGGGAACATCACCCCGGGGCGGCGGCCGGAGACCGCTACACGGCAGCAGGGATGCGGGCGGTGGACGTCTAGGGCGTGCGGTCCGACACCTCACGGCCCAGCAGGTACCGTTCGGTGAAGAGGATTGTCGCGTAGAACTGGAAGTCCTGATTGCTTTTCTTCCGGAACCCGTGACCTTCGTCTTTGGCCATCAGATACCAGACCGGCACGCTTCGCTGCTTCAGGGCGGCGACCATCTGCTCGGCTTCGCTCCTGGGGACCCGCGGGTCGTTCATTCCCGCGACGATGAACAACGGTTTCGTGACCTTGTCGACGTTGTTGAGCGGCGCGGTGCGCTCCATCCACGCCCGGAGCGTGGAGTCGCGCTCGTCGCCGTACTCGACGCGCCGCAGGTCCTGGCGGTACCCGGACGTGTTCTTGAGAAACGTGGCTAGGTTGGAGATGCCGACCACGTCCACCGAGCAGCAGACCCGGTCGTTGTAGAGCGTCGCGGTCACGAGCGTCATGTGGCCGCCGTAGCTGCCGCCCGTCACGAGGACGTGGTCCGGGTCGAGCTCAGGACGCGCGCGGATCCAGTCGAACAGCGCGCCGATATCCTTGTAAGCCCCCTCCCGCAGGGTTCCGTTGTCGAGCTTGACGAACGTCTTGCCGTGGCCCGTCGACCCCCGGACGTTCGGGAGAATGAGGGCGATGCCGAGCTCGTTCACGTAGTAATTGCTGCGGCCCAGGAATCCGGGACGTGACTCGCCCTCCGGGCCGCCGTGAACGTTGATGATGACCGGCCGGCGGCCGGTGAACCGCGCCGGGGGCTTGTAGAGGAACCCGGAGACCGATCGCCCGTCAAAGCTCGACCAGTGAATCAACTCCGGCTCCGCGAAGTCCGCCGTATTGAGGCCGCCGGTCTCGCTCTCGGTCCAGCGCACCAGCCGGCCGGTCACGAGGTCGAGCGAATACGCGTCCTCTCCCGCGCGAGCGGAGGTGAACGAGAAGGCGAGCTCTGCGCCGGTGCGGCGCCAGGTGACGTTTCCGATCAGCCCCGCCGGCAGCTTCGGAATCCGTCGCTCCGCGCCGGTGGCAGCGTTGGTCACGTGCAGCGCGCCGATCCCGTCTTCGTTGGCGACGAACGCGATCCAGCGCCCGTCGGGGGAGAGCGCGAACTCGTCCACGTCCCACGGGAGGCGGTCGCTCAGGAAGCGGTAGCGCTTGCCGAGCAGACTCAGATACGCGAGCCGCCGCACCTCCGAGCCCAGGTCGGTGGTGAGGTAGATCCCCTTGCCGTCGTGGCTGAACTGGGCGCTCCCGTACGCGACGGTGTCGTTGCCCTGCTTCGTCGTGAGCAGTGTCTTCACCCCGGTCGCGACGTCGACCAGCCACAGGTAGCTCTCGTTCACCGAGATCCCCTGATGCAGGAGCATCGTACGGTCGTCCGGCGACCAATCGAGCGGCGCATAGCCGCCGCCCTCGAGCTCCAGCACCATGCGGTCGGTGCGCGGGTCGGCGGGGTCCATCACCCTGAGATCCAGGTCCCGGCCGTTGCGCTGGGTGGACATGTAGGCATAGCGGTCGCCCGCGTGCGACCAGACCCCGCCCACGTTGCGGGATTTGCCGTCGGTGAGCAGGGTAATGTCGCCGCTGGCGACGTCGTAGCGATACTTCTGGAAAAACTCGCCGCCGCCCACGTCCTTGCTGAACACGATGTAGCGCCCATCGGTCGGCTGGTACGACGCGCCGGCGACGGGATCGGGGAAGAAGGTGAGCTGGGTGCGCGCGCCGCCCGGGATCTTGAGCTGGTGCAGCTGTTGGGAATCGCCGAAGCGGGTGCCGATGATCATCTCGCGTCGCGTCGGATGCCAGTCCCAGAACGCCGCCGTCCGGAATTCACTGTACCGGCGTGCGGCTTCGGCTATGCTCGGGGGGATCGGCGGGATCCCGTCAGTGACGAGGGATTCGCCCGGCGGGATCGCCGCTGTCTGAGAGCGCGCCGACGTGGTGGGGAGGAGCGCGACGACGAGGAGCAGACGTGTCAGCCTAGGCATGCTGGGTTCCGTATGGTTATGTGGCTAGATCTAAGCTACGACTGCGTGGAGCGCGAGCTGTTCAACGCCGCCGTGAGACGGCTGCGCGAGGCGCACGGGCAGGCTGTACGGCGGGCGGCCTCGGGCAACGGGGGAGCCCCAAAGTGAAGAAGAACCGCGTGCCCCAGCCGCGGCGCGCCTCGACCTTCAGCTCGGACCCCATCGCCGCGACCAGTGCTCGGCACATGGCGAGCCCGAGCCCCGTCCGCGAGAAGGTGTGGCCTGTCCTCCCCGCGGCGCGCCGCAGCGGTTGGTAGAGCGTCCTGACCATCGTGGGACTCATGCCCTTGCCGTGGTCGCGCACGGCAAATTCGACTCGTTCTGGGCCCCGCTCTTGCACCTCAATCTCGACAGACCCTCTATCGCCGAACTTGAGCGCATTCGTCGTGAGGTTTAGCAGGACGCGACTCAACGGCACAGGGTGACCGAAACGAGCGTCGTGCTCGGGCGGGAGGAGTCGTATGGCCGTCCCCCGTTGTTCGGCCATCGGCTCGACGATGTCGCGCACCGACTGAAGAACGGTAGTCACCGAGAATGGCACACGGCGCTTGTCAGCGAGTTGGTCACTGGCCCGCGCGAGCTCGACGATGTCACTTGCTGCCGAGCTCAGCCCGAGCGCGGCGCCGTAAATCAGCCCAAGGTGCCGCCGCTGCAGCTCGTTCACCGGCCCGCTCCGACCGCGCTGTACCTCTTCCGCGAGAAAGAGAATAGCTGTGAGCGGAGAGCGCAGGTCGTGGACGATCGCCACCAGCAGTTCCATGCCGTCGGGGCCTGAAAGCTGAGACGTGAAGTAGCGTCCGCCATCGCGTCCCCTGGCCTCGTGAACCCGCTCGATCGCCGTCAGGGTCGCGAGCGCCTCCCCATACCTGCTCACGTCCTTAGACCACACGCGCACGACCTCGGTACGCAGCATGTCGAGCAGGAGCCGTCCGAGCGCGCCGCCGGCCCGCGGATCAATGGACCGTTGCCCGTCTGCTTCCGGACGGCACACGGCGGTCGTGAGAAGCGTGAGGAGGTCGAGCACCTGCGCTACGTCTGCGTCGTCGCCCCGCTGCCTCCAAGCGGTTACGACCCGCCGAACGGCAGCCTGTACAATTGGAACGGGCACGAACGCGACGGGGTCAGCCTGTTCCAACTGCCGGCGCACCGTCCGGCCCGAACGAGTCGCGGAGGGTGGGTTGGGGTGTCTCGAATCGGGGTGAGTGACGCGCACGCGCAACACTTGCCTAGGGTAGGCGGACAATATGTCACTGCGGGGACTAACCCGCTAGGTGCGATGAGGCTCGCGTCCTGCGGTTAAGATTGACAGGATAGTGAAAAAACCGTGACAGGATAGCGAAAAAACCGTGTAGAGTCGTGTTAGGGAGGTTCCCACGCTGAAGCGTGGGCTCGGCGATGCACTGTGCTGAAGCACACTACGCTTCAGCGTTGTGCCTGGCCGAGCCCATCCGTCAGGATGGGAACGCCGACGCAACACGCTTTTTCAGCCCCCTCTTAAGCCCGGTTTCCGAGTGGCCTCTCGCGGTCAGTAGATCCTGGTGAGCGTGTATACCGCGGCGGGGATGGCGACGAGGATGCCCAGGATTCGGACGGTGCGCTCGACGTCGCCCGAGCTGGGCACGTACACCCGGTCGCCCGCGCGTAGGCTCAGCTGGTCGAGCGTGGCCCCGCTGCCCAGCGCCTGCTCCAACAGCTCCCCACTCCAGATCTCTTGCCGCGCCCGTTCGACCCGCATCCCAGCTACCTTGGCGTGCGGCGTCAGCCCGCCTGCCGCGGTGACCAGGTCCGCGAGCGGTAGCTCTGGGGGCACGGCGTAGAAGCCGGCCTTGGCCACGTTACCCTCCACCAAGACCCGAAACAGCGACCGGGCCTGGACGATCGGGTGGCGGAGGACGCGGGCGAGCTGCTGTTGCAGCCGGCCCTGCAGCTCGGAGCGCAGGACCCCGTCGAGCGGCACGGCGCCAACCTCGGGAAGTACCACGGCCGGTCCGGGCCCCACCGTGAACGTATCGGAGAGCTGCTGCTCGCCTTCGACCCTCAGGAAGATGCGGTCGCCCGGCTGGAAGTCCCCGTTCGCGAGCCTGCTGCGGATCAACCTCGCTTCCCGATCCTCCCGGTGTTGCTCGAGCTGGGCGAGCGCTTCCTGCAGGTGTGGACGCGTCGCTAGGGCAGAGCCGACATCGCGCGCGGACAGCTGCTGGGCTGGCGCGGGGCGCGGTAGCCAAAGCAAGGCGAACGAGAATCCGAACCGAAGAGCGACCGCTCTCAATTCACGCATGGAGGACTCCTAGAGTAGCGGGGGCCCAAAACCGATGAGACCGAAGCGTGAGAGCTGCTCCTGCTTCCGGAGCAACCGCTGCGCAACATCTTCCCCATTGAGGAGGGTACCGCACCAGGCACACACCATCGCCAGCTCCTCGAGACCCACCGGGCGCACCGCCGACGGCGCGCTGACCCGGGGCCGGCGGCGTCTCCGTGACCGGAAGAGGGCTTCACAGCGGCGACATAGCATCCGGTCGCCTCGGAGCTCGCCTGCGCGCTGCTGGCATTGGCACGCGGCGACAGCGCCTCAAGTTCCGGGCCGCGCGCGGCGCACCAGAGGCACTCGCCCGAATCGAGTACTGTGCCTCGACTTACCCCCACGAACTCGCGCGGTGCAGAGCGCCCGTACGTCGACGGCAAGCCGTCGGCGCGCCGCCGGTGGTGTCGTCGCTTTGCATCACTAAAGCACGCCCCGCACGCGCGGCGGGCCCATGGCGTATTCCGGTTCGTCCGCTGTCCCGTACCCGGACAGGTAACTGTGGTAACGGTAGACGCCTCGGGGCCGCACGTCGTTCACCACTACGCCCAGGAGGCGGATCGGCAGGCGGTCCAGCACGCGGAGCTTGGTGCGGGCAAGCTCGAGGCTCGTGGCCCCCGTACGGAGCACGAGCAGGAGGCTCCCGGTAACCATTCCGAGTGTGTAGGGGTCCACGCCCGAGGCGAGCGGTGGGCTGTCGAGCAGGATCACGCCATAGGAGCCGCGCAGGCACGTTATGAGCTCCACCATGGCGTCCGACCCCAACAGCTCGGGCGCGTCGCGGAAGTGCGTGCCGGCACTGATGAACTCGAGAGCCGTGTAGCTGGTGGCTTGAGTGACGCGCTCGAGCGAGGCACGCTTGGCCAGGACGTCGGTGAGGCCGGGCGTGCGCTGCGCCAGCATGGCGCGGTGCAACGACCCGCGACGCACGTCGCCGTCGATGAGCAGGGTGCGCTGACCGGTCCCAGAATACGCGAGCGCGAGGTTCGCCGACACGAAGGACTTGCCATCGCCGATCCCGGGGCTCGACACGGTGACCAGCATCGGACCGCTGCCACCATGAGTCTGGGACAGACTGAGACGGACGCTGCGCATGGCCTCGATCACCTGCGCGACGTGCTCGTCCTCAGGCCCAGCGCCGCGAACCTTGACGTGCGGCAGGACGCCGAGGATGGGAAGGCCGATGTCGTGCGTGACCTGCTCGGGGCAGCGCACGCGTGGGTCCGCCCGGTCACGCCGCACCACCCCCACGAGGCCAAGGGCCATGCTGCCCAGGAACGCCCCGAGGATCACTCCCGGTGCCGTGTTCCGCACGGGAACGAGCGGCGGTGTCGCAACGTCCAGGACACGGACATCCGGGATACTGCTCGCCTCGGCTAGGCGGGCTTCCTCGTAGCGCTGCTGCAGGGTCGTGAACAGGTTTTCGGCGATCGCCGCCTCGCGCCGGAGCCGCCCTTCCTGGATCGCCCGGGGTGGGATCTGGCGCAAGTCCTGCGACGCCAAGCGAACACGAGCGTCCCCCACGCTCTCCCGCGTGGCGAGCTCGCGAATCAGGGCACGCGCCAAGCCGGGAATCGTCTTGCGTTCCAAGGTATCGACTTGCTCGCGCACGTACCCGACGCGGGAGAAGTCGGCTGTGTAGCGGTAGCCCAGCGCCCGCTGCTCGGCCTGCTTGTCCGTCAGCTCCTTCAACGCCTGTACCAGTCCGGGCGACTGTTGTACCGACCCTATGACGCTCAGCGCGTCCCAAGACGCCGCCGAGTCGGCCGCCTGGGCCAGCGCCAGCTCGATCGCCTCGCGGTCGCGCCGCAACTGCTCTCGCTCGACCTTCATGTTGAAGAATGCCGCGACGCCTGGATCGCGCGTGAGCTCGAGGCCCGGCGCGACGGGCGTCACCCGGTCTGCTGGCAGCGTGATCGTTTGTACGCGGAAGTCCGCGAGCACCTCCTCGGCGCTGCGCAGGTTGTGCTCCGCATACTGGAGCTGTTGCTGCAGGATCTTCGACAACTCGGTGAGCTTGTCTCGCTTGAGATCGGCGGCCACCGCCACGTAGCGCTGAACGACGGCGTTGAGAACCGCGGTCACATGCCGAGCATCGCTCCCCGTCAGCTCAACGCTCAGGAAGTTGCCCGCTTCGTCTGTCTTGGCACGCAGCCGCCGCGCCAGCTGCTCGGCGGCGCCCCGCGGCGTCCCGACGGTGAAGTCGACCACCCGCCCGGGAAGCAGCGCACCGGCGCGCGCTGTCCAGCGAAAACCGAGCCCGTTCCCGATCGAATCACCCACGGCGGCGTGCTGCAGGCTGTCGCCCGCCGCGGTGAAGAGCGTGAAGGCCGCCCCACTCTCGTCCACGGCGAGCCGATATGCTCCCGGGCGGAAGGGAGTTGCGACTTCGAACGACTGGAACAGGTCGGAGTCGGCGGGTACCGCTGGCGTGACGTACAACCGCAGGTCACGCACCACGTGGTCCAGCACGACGAAGGATCTGAGGAGCTGCAGCCAGGAGGACGTTTGGAGCAGCTGGTCGCCCCGGATCGGGCCCCGGTCTTCGGTCCGCGGGTTGTGTGACTCGATCCAAATCGTGGCCTGGACCTCGTACTCGGGCCGGAGAAACCGCGTAGCTGCTACGCCCATCAGGGTGCCGACTGTGCCGACCAGGACGACCACCCATTTGTACCGGGCCACCGCGCCGCGGTACTGCTGCCAATCATGGACTCCGTCGTTCTCGGGACGAAATGCGCTCGGCACCGGCTGCGCGACCCGAAACGGGTTGCCCGGCGCGGCGACCTCGGGGAAGCCGTCCTGCGGTGGCTGCGGTGGCTCGATGCTCGACACGGGGTCCTTGCTCCGAGGGGACGGCCGCGGCGTGAGCGGCCGGCATGCTATACCGCAATCCTGGTACCGCCCTGCGCCCCGTTGTGAGTGCGAGGTTGTGCCGTCCGGAGGGGCTGACCACGCACGCGGCAGTCAGTTGCCGCGCTCTTTGGGCGGCTGTTGCGCGAGTGGTACACAAGAAAGTCTGTACCATTCACGCAACAGTCGCCCTTGACAGCCTCGCCGGGCAGGTGTAACTGCAGTGGTCGGACTGGCCCGGCCTCTGCGTGCGTGCGGTAGTGCGTGCGGTAGAGCGTGCGGTAGAGCACAGACGGCGCGGCCACCAGCCCCGCCCGGCGCAATCACTCCGGGTGCGCGAGGAGTCACCTGCATGCCTCCATCCTGGTCGAAAGGGCAGACGCGCGAGCCTTCCAAGCGCGTCGCGCCGAATCTCGCTGAGCAGATGTCGCACCTGCTCGCCATCGAGGCCGAGGCGAGGGCCAACGTCAAGGTCCTTATCGTGGAGGACGAGCACTCGTTGCGTGAGAGCTGCGCGAGCGTGCTGGGGGTGGAGGGTTACGCCGTTACGGCCTGCGGGCGGGGTCGCGAGGCGCTCGACTTACTACAGCGGCAGGCCTTCGACATCGTGCTGGTAGATCTCTTGATGTCGCAGGTGCCGGGGATGGAGTTGCTGCAGGCGGCGCTCGACATCAATCGCGACGCTGTGGTCATAATCATGACGGGCGACCCAACCCTCGCCTCGAGCATTGCAGCGCTCCAGGCGGGCGCATGGGAATACCTGCCGAAGCCTTTTTCAGGGACACAGTTGCAGATTCTGGTGGGACGGGCCAGTCACTCCATCCTGATTGCCCGAGACAAGGGCGACCTGCGGACGGGGCAGCGCGGGCGACATGGCGTCAGCGACAAGGTCACCGTGCTGGGCGCATCGCCCGCGTTCCGCCAGGTGATGCAACTGGCGCACCGAGTAGCTGCGACGGATGCGTCGGTTTTCATCACGGGCGAAAGCGGTTCGGGAAAGGAGTTGATCGCGCAGTTCATTCACTACAACAGCCGCCGGAGCGCTCGTTCCCTGGTTGCGATCAACTGCGCGGCGCTGCCCGAGGCGCTGCTCGAGTCGGAGATGTTCGGCCACTGTAAGGGCGCGTTCACGGGGGCGGTACGGGACAAGCCGGGGCTGCTCGAAACCGCCAATGGCGGTACACTCTTCCTCGACGAGCTGATCGACATGTCCAAGGCCACGCAGGCGAAACTGCTCCGCGTGATCCAGGACGGCGTCGTCAGGCGGGTGGGGAATGAGACGACCGACGCGGTGGTGGACGTGCGCTTTATCGCGGCGACCAACCGAGACGCCGAAGAAGCCGTCAGCTCGGGTGGCTTGCGGGAGGACCTATATTTTCGGCTGCGCGTGGTCCCGATTCACGTGCCGCCGCTCCGCGAGCGCAGAGAGGACATTCCCGTCCTGGCCAATCACTTCCTCGCGACCTATTGGAGTCGCCATCGTGGCACGAAGGCCGCCCTGCCCAGGTTCAGCCCGGCAGCAGTGCGGGCGCTCCGGGCCCATCAGTGGCGGGGCAACGTGCGCGAGCTTCAGAATCTCGTCGAACATACGGTGGTGTTGGTCGAACCCGGCGCCGAGATCCAGCGTGAGGACATGCCGTTCCTCGAGGAGCGGCAAGTGATCGGCGCGGAGCGGCACTCGCCTCACAGGGAGCGGCGACCGACCCGCGGGGACCGGCGCCCCATCAGCGTAACCGCTGCGCCGCCCGGCGATGTGGGAACGGGAGAGAACTTTTACGTGGGACGCGAGCGGCTGGTCGCAGACTGGGAGCGGCGGTATCTCCTCTGGCTCGTGAAGCGAGCCGATGGCAACATGTGCCGAGCGGCGCGGATCGCGAGCATCAATCGGACGACGCTATATCGCTTGCTCGAGCGTTACGGCGTGCACCGAGAATTGGCGACGGCGGAAATCGAGTAGGTTCCCAGCGACGCAGTTGTCGCGGCCCGTGTACACTGGCGACGCAGTGCGACAATGCGCGCCAGGTCCATTCCGAGAAGCGTTTCCCTAATAAGCTGGCACAACGGTAGTTGCGACCGGACGCTCGGGCCGACGGTCAGCATGCCGCTTGCGCTTCACTGCTTGCAACCGAGCAGTCCCAGCGAAGCGAGCGACGAGAGTGACCTCCACCCAGCTGTTGCGCAGGCGAGCCGCGGCGGAGCGGCATCGGGTTGCCCTGCCGTGGGCTCCCCAGGCGCGCCCCGAGCGGGCGCGCCGCGCGCTGAACCTCGTGATCGCAGTAGCCGGCCTGCTACTCATGACGCCGGTGCTGCTCGCGATCGCCGCCCTCATCAAGCTGACTTGTGGCGGGCCGGTGTTTTACAAGCAGACCCGAATCGGGCTCGACCGCCGCGTCCGCGGCGACCGCCAGGGGCGGGATCGCCGACGACGGGTTGACCACGGCGGGCAACCCTTCACCATCTACAAGCTGTGTTCGATGGATCTGTCGCGGTCGCAGCCGGACGTGCAGGTGTGGGCCACGCCGGAGGATCCGCGTATCACCCCGATCGGCCGGGTGCTGCGGACATACCGACTCGATGAGGTGCCGCAGCTGTGGAACGTCTTACGCGGTGACATGAACGTCGTGGGCCCGCGGCCCGAGCAACCTCAGATATTCGCCCACTTGCGCACGCAAATCGAACACTACGCCGACCGGCAGCGGGTGCGGCCCGGGATCACGGGCTGGGCACAGATCAACCACTGCTACGACCGCTCCGTGGGGGACGTGCGTAGGAAAGTCGCCTACGACCTAGAGTACCTCGCGCGCCACTCCGTGCTGGAAGATCTCAAGATCATGGTGCGAACCGTGCCCGTCGTGGTGTTCAAACGGGGCGCCTGGTAAGTGTCGAGCGTCGTGCCGGCATCCTCGCCCCTCGCCCCAACCGCCGGCGCTAATGCGACTGTGGCGTGCCTGGCCGCGGCGGTGGGGTTTGTGATGCTGTTCTGGCAGCCACTCGCGACGCTGGGTCGCGACTGGTGGACCGATCCCGAGTCCGCGCACGGCCTGCTGCTCTTCCCTCTAGCGCTCTACCTGGCCTGGCGCGCCGGGCTGCGCGGCGACGTGGCCGCCCAGCCCGGAGCGGGAGCGGCCCTGCTTGCGGCGGCGGTGGGCGTGCGCTGGCTCTCAGGCCTGGCTGCCGAGCTCTTCACCTTGCGGCTGTCCATGCTGGCTGCGCTAGCAGGGCTCGTCGTGTTCACCTGGGGCGCACGGCAGCTGCGTCATTGGTGGCTTCCTGCGTCGCTGTTAGTGCTGTCGATCCCGATTCCCGCCGTGGTGCTCGGCTCCCTGGCCCTGCCGCTCCAGCTCGAGGCGTCGCGGCTAGGTGCCTGGCTCTTGGCGGCACGCCAGGTACCGGTGCAGCTCGCTGGCAACGTGATCCAACTCCCGGGACACTCCTTGTTTGTCACCGAGGCGTGCAGCGGACTGCGCTCGCTGACCGCTCTCATCGCGCTCGGTCTCCTGCTCGGGGGCCTGGGACTGCGAACCGCGTGGCTTCGTGCGTTGCTGGTGACGGCCGCGATCCCAGTCGCGCTGGCGCTCAACGCGTGCCGGATCTTCGGAACGGGTTTTCTGGTGTCCTTCGTTGACGCCCGGTTTGGAGACGGGTTCCTGCACATGACACAGGGATGGGCCCTCTTCGTCCCGGCATTCGCCATCCTGGCAGCGCTCGCTCGCTGGCTGCAGCGTCTCGAGGCGTGCCGAGGCAGGACCGCGTGAGGGAGGCGATGCTACGCTGGGTGCCCGCGGCGCTGCTCGCGGGCGGCGTCTGGCTCACGGCGGGCGTGGACGGACCGCACAGCCTTGCGCTGCGGCAGTCTTTGGCCGCGGCGATCCCGCTGCAGATCGCGGGGCTCATGGGACGGGAGCTGACCCTGCCGGAGTCGGATCGGCGCGCCGCAGGTGTCAGCGCTTACCTGCTGCGCAGCTATGCGCCGGTCGGTGCCGCATCACAGGTGCCTCCGGTCTCACTGTATGTAGGCTTCTACGAGCGACAGGGGCAGGGCAAGACGATCCACTCCCCCAAGAACTGCCTCCCCGGCGCGGGTTGGGAGCCGCTCTCGTCCCGCACGGCGACGCTCGCGACTGCGCGCGGCGTGGTCGCGGTGAACCGCTACGTGCTGCAGCACGGGACGCAGCGAGTGCTGGTGCTGTACTGGTACCAGGGTCGGGGGCGGGTTGAGGCGAATGAGTACGTGGTGAAGTGGAATCTCATCCAGGATGCGGTCCTGCGGGGGCGTACCGACGAAGCCCTGGTGCGCGTGGTCGTGCCGATCGAGGACTCCGAGGACCATGCCTTCGCGATTGCGGCTGCGGCCGCATCGGTCGTGATGCCCGCGTTGGACGCGGCGCTGCCGGATTTGCCCACCTTCGGATCGAGCCCCTAACCGGAAGCGCAGCCGTAACGGTGAACCCTGGGCTGCCCAGGGCTACCAGCAGATGCCCTGGTACTTGCCGTCATCACCGCTGCGGTTATCGAACATGCGCACCAAGTCGATGACGATCTGCCCGTCGCGTCGCAGCATCTCGACCTGCCGATACTCCTCGAGCCTGTTGCCGATCACGATCGCTTCCGCGTGCGAGATGACGTCACTCACCGACGCCCGCATCAGCGACCAGATGTGCGGGATCTGGCGCTCGACGTAGGCCCGGTTCGCCCCCACCACTGCGGCTCCCGATACATCGGGATCGTAGATCGCCAGCTGCAACCCCTTCCCCAACAGTGTCTCAGCGAGGGTGACAAGCGGAGCTTCCCGGAGGTCGTCCGTCCCTTGCTTGAAGCTGAGGCCCAAGATCCCCACGCGCCGCTTTCCGGTTTGCAGCACCATCTCGACGCCGCGTTCGATCTGCTGCCGATTGCTCTGCATGACAGCCGCGAGCACGGGCGTCTCCACGTCAAGCTGTCGCGCCTGATGGACCAGGGCCCGCAAATCCTTCGGGAGGCAGGAGCCACCGAAGGCAAAGCCAGGTTTCAAGTAATGCGCTGACAGGTTCAGTTTAGTGTCCTCACAGAAGATGCGCATCACTTCGCCGCCGTCGATACCCAAAGCTCGGCAGACGTTGCCGATCTCGTTCGCAAACGTAACCTTCAGCCCATGAAAGGCGTTGCAAGCGTATTTCACCATCTCTGCCGCGTCCGTGTCCACGATGCGGAGGGGAGCGTGCACGTCGGCGTAGAGCTCGGCGACCGTGCAGGCCGCGCTTCTATCGTCCGCGCCGATGAGCGTAAACGGCGGGTGGTGGAAGTCCTGGAGCGACGTGCCTTCCCGCAGGAACTCGGGGTTGACGCACACTGCGAGCGTGTGTCCGACCTGGCGGCGCGCCGCCCGCTCCAGCGTCGGTGTCACAACGTTGGCCACCGTTCCAGGCAGGACGGTACTGCGCACCACGACGACGTGAGGTTGCTCGCGCTCCCGTAGCGCCCGCCCGATGTCTTCGCACACACGCGTGACGTGGGTGAGGTCGAGTGTGCCGTTCGGCCCGCTCGGCGTGCCGACGCAGATCAGGGAAAGGGCTGCTTCCTCGACCGCTTCCTCCGGAGCGGTCGTTGCTCGCAAGCGACCGTTTGCGACGGCGTCCCGGACTAGGTCGGCGAGCCCTGGCTCGAGGACCGGGCTGCGACCCTGGTTGATCATGTCGACCTTCATCCCATTGACGTCGACGCCGATGACCCTCCAACCGGCCTTCGCGAAGCACGCCGCAGACACGCACCCGACGTAGCCGAGTCCGAAAACGCCCAACGTCCGCGTCATGGCTGCAACACCTCCGCACCGACGCCTGCCGCTACACGCTCGCAAATTGCGGCGAACTGTGCGGCTGCGTGGTTCCAGCCAGCCTGTTCCCTGACCATGCGGGACGCCCCGGCTCCCAGAGCTCGCGCTTTCATCTCGTTGGTCAGCAATTCGACCACGGCAGCCGCGAAATCCCCAGGGGAGTCCGCCAGCACGATATCCTTTCCCTCCGTCACCGGCAGGCCCTCGGCGCCAACACGCGTCGATACGACGGGCAATCCCATCGCCATGGCTTCGAAGATCTTCAGCCGCGTGCCACCACCGATGCGTAAGGGTAGCAGGTACACGGCGGAGCGCTCCATGTATGGTCGCACGTCTTCGACAGTACCCGTCACGATCACCCCAGGCTGTCGTGCGGCCCACGCGACGAGCGCGGGAGGAGGGTCGCGACCGACGACTGTCAACGTGGCGTCGGGCACGGTCTGCCGGATGCGAGGCAGGATCTCCTCGATGCAAAACCGCATCGCGTCTTGGTTCGGGATCCAGTCCATCGAGCCCGTGAAGACCATGCGGTGAGCGTCTCGGAGGACCTTCCCGTTCGGACGGAAGTACGACGCGTCAACACCAGTCGGGATGTCCGAGACGTGGCGGACACCGTATTCCCGGCTCATGAGGTTTCGATCGTTCGGAGAGACCACGACGACGTGCTGATACCGGCGGCACTCTCGTGCCTCGAACGCACGCATTCTGCGCCACTGGGCGCTAAAATACCTGCGCGAGACCGGATCCCGCGCCACCTGCCAATGCCGCTTCCAAATGAGGGACTCAACGTTATGCTCGAACAGGATGGTTGAGCACGGAAGGCCGTCCGGGACGTTGATCGACGGCGCGAGGAAATCACACACCAGCACGTCCACGCCACCCGACGCCCCGCGGGCGGCCAGCTCGCGCCGCATAGCACGGGACCGGTACTTGGCGATGGCGTACGGCAACCGCGAAAACAGGTTGCTCGCAAGCTCAGCGTACAAGCCAGGAGACCCCTTTCGCGGGGCGTGGAATGGAATCGGCACGGCCTCATGACAGTAGTCACTTGCACGCTCGAGCGCATCGAGCGCGGCGTGGCCGTCGTGCAGCGTGACGTACGTGACGTGGTGGATGCGCTTCAGCTCCCGCAGCATCTGGAACGTGCGGATCCTGCCACCCTTGTCCAGCGGGTGCAGCAGCTCGGTCTTTGCCCAGAGAATGTTCACGCGAACACCTGCCTTCTTACGCGGTCAGCACATCGCGGCACTGTACCGTTGGTCCGGCAGCTGGCGGTCTTCCTGTCCGTCCAGAAACCTCCGCTGCCACAGCTCGAAGTTCACGAGCGCCCACAGCTGTTCAGTGTGCTGGGTGCGGCCGGACAGGTGCTCTCTCACAATGCCGCGCACCACCTCGGGATTGAAAATGTCTCGCTGTGTTGCCCGCTCGCCTAGCACGAGCTCCGTGAGCATGCCGCGCCACCGACCGCGGAACCAGGTGCCGACCGGAACCGGGAAACCCATCTTGGGACGAGCGAGGACGCTCGGTGGCAACAGGTGTTTCATGCTCTCCCGCAGGATTCTCTTGGTGGTGAACCCTCGCAGCTTCAGCTGGGTCGGTAGGCCCGCGGCGAATTCGACGAGCGGGTGATCGAGGAACGGGACGCGGCTCTCGACCGAGGCAGCCATGCTCATTTGGTCCTGTTTCATCAAGAGTTCGTGCAAGTACGTCTTGGTGTCGGCGTACAGCAGCCGATCGAGCAGGGTTAGAGCAGTCGTCCGTTCCAAGTAACCGCGAACGACTCGATACGGGTCGGCTGCGGACGTCTGCTCCTTGGCAGCGGGGGTGAGGAGCTGCGCTTGCAGTCCGCGCGGAAAGACAGCGAAGTTGTCCAAGTAAATGCTCGCCAGATCAGGTGCAACGCACAGGAAGGTGCGCTCGAGCTTCTGCCGCAGGACTGATCCGCGGTCCAGACACGCGATCCCGCTGCGCACGGCGTGACGCATACGAGCTGGGACGATCCGGTGGTACGGCGTCCCCCACCGGATGTTGTACAGGGTCCGTGCATAGCGGCCGTAACCCCCGAGGAGCTCGTCACTCCCCTCTCCGGTCAGCACGACCTTGACGTGCTCCTTCGCCAGCCGTGCCACGAAGTACAGGGCCACACTTGACGGATGCGCGAGGGGCTCGTCCTCATGCCACACGAGGGTCGGCAAGGCATCGAAGAACGCTTCGGGACTCACCACAACATCATGATGCTCAGTGTGGTAGGCGTCCGCGACGGTTCGAGCGCAGCCGAGCTCGTTCGCCTCTCGCTGAGCGAACCCGACGCTGAACGTCTTGATCGGCTCCTTCACGAGTCGACTCATGACCGCAACAATGGACGCTGAATCGATGCCACCAGAGAGAAACACGCCCAAGGGCACGTCCGACATCAGATGGGACCGCACCGCCTCGGTGAAGCGCTCACCGAACGCCGCGGTGAGATCCTTGTCCACCGGGCGCGTGTCATCCACGGGGGCAAAGCTGAGGTCCCAGTACTGTCGAAGGTCTACCGCTCCGTCCCGCCAACGCAGCGTGTGACCCGGCAGCAGCCGCTGCACGCCCTGAAACAAGGTGGTCGCTCCGGACGGAGCGTGATTCGCGAGATAATCGGGAAGGGCCTCGTAGTTGACATGTGGCGACACCGCACGGGCCGCGAGCAACGCTTTGATCTCCGACGCGAAGTAGAAAGACCCGTCGGTGGCGTGCACGTAGTACAGCGGCTTCACGCCGAGACGATCCCGCGCGAGGAAGAGTTCCTGTTTGCGACTGTCCCAGATCGCGAACGCGAACATCCCGCGAAGCCGCTCGACAGCCCGGGGGCCTTCTTCCTGGTACAGATGGAGGATGGTCTCGGTATCGCAGCTGGTGCGGTAGCGATGGCCGCGTCGTTCCAGCGAGACTCGCAGGTCCAGGTGGTTGTAGATCTCGCCGTTGTAGACGATGTGGAGCGAGCCGTCGTCGGAGGGCATCGGCTGATGTCCACGCCCCACGTCGATGACGGCCAGACGGCGATGCGCCAGCCCCACGCACCCCTCGCTGAAGATCCCGTAGGCGTCTGGGCCCCGATGCGTCATCGTGTCCCGCATCTGGACGAGCCCGAGGGGATCCACCAGGCGGTGCGAACGCGCCGAGAAGGCTATGCCGCAGATGCCGCACATAGGGCTCAGCCGACCTCCGCCGCGAGCACTGCCGTGTGGGCGGCGACGCTCGATGCGCGCGCCAGGACGACACGAGCGGCCCCCAATGAGTCCACGTCGCAAGCGCGCACTGCGTCCCCTTCGACGCGCAGCTCCGAACCCTGTACGCGGGCAGCGATGTAGCGCATGGGTCGGTCCGCTTGCACGAGCCGCCGACCGCGCCATGACAGACAGCGACCCCCCAGCATGACGAACTGGGACGGCAGCTCCCCGTCGCGAGGCCTTCGCACCCATGCCCACGCCGCATCGGTCGACAAGTCCCCGCTCGCAGCCGCGCCGCCTCCCCCGACCAGTAGGGCGTCCTCGAAACCGCCGTTGACGACCATAAACGACCGGGCATCGATCGCCGACCGCTCATGGATGTCTAGCGCTTGGTCTTCTCCATCCTGCGGCACGAGGAACGACACGAGTTCCCGCTGTCCATGGCCACGCGCGATGAACACAGCCGTGCGCGCCGAGCTCAACTCCCCGTAGGACTTCGACACCGAGTCTTCGCCGCTCTCGATCACCCCTTCGCGGCCGAAGACACCGATCTGTAGCGCATCGCGAGTCGAGTCGGACCCCCACTTCGCCACGGCACGGCTGGGGGGCAGGATCTCCAGCGCAACATCCGGCGCGAAATGCAGATGGAGGGCGACGGCGTGGTCACCGTCGGTCACGATGCGGTCCCGGACGATCCAATACGCGCCCTTCAGAAAGAGGACCGAACGATAGTGGCGTGCTGGGGGCGACAGGCGGGCGTACCCGTCTTGCATTGCTTCGAAATAGTCACACTGCACGCCTGACGTCCACGCGATCACAGAACTCTGCGCTATGTGTCGCCAGCTGAAGGGGCCGCCCGGGACTGAGGAGGACTCGTCGGCAACGGTCACAGTGTTGTGGGCGGCAGTGGACCGGAAGTGATCTCGCCGTTTCACCGGCGACGTATACGTGTACGTCCCAGGGTCCACGAGGACTGCTTTGCCTCGCGCGACCAACGTGAAGCCAAGCGCATCGGCGTGCGCATGCCCACCGTTGAGAGCACCGTGCGGGCCGCCATCAACCAGCAGACTGTTCGCGTCCTTGGCCCAGCCGTCGCGCATCACATAGTAGCCGCCGTCAGCGAAGGCGCGACTCGTGGCCCGGGGTGGCTCGCCCTGGAGCTCGTCGAAAACACGCAGGCCGGCGCAGCCCAAGAGCCAGACGGTTTCTTCGGCGGCCTCACTGGCCACGTAGCGATAGTCCCGCCGGTTGAAGAGGACGGCGCCCGTCGCCAACGCGGCCCGAAAGTCGTCGGCGGCATGCTCGTCCAGGCTCAACAGCCTCCCGCCGTCATCGTCTCCCACGAGCGGCGTGCGTCCATCCGGCTGGGTGATATACATCAGGTGGTCAAGCAGGCTCCGCAGTCGCTCATGGATAGCCGCTTCGACCGGTAGACCATTCAGCTGTCCGAGAACGCTCAGGTGGAGGCAGAAATCCGTCGTGTAGCGGTGGTAATAGGTGGATTGCTCGAAGTAGGAGCCATCGGACCGCACGTGTTTCTCCAGCTGCTCGACGAGGATTGCCCACCCAGTGCGCTGCCACCGCCTGGCACAGCGGAACTCGGGAAACAGCGTGCCCAGATACAGCAGGCCGAGCGCCTCGCCCGTGAGGTGGGTGTTGGGGCTGTAGTAAATCGATGGGTACGTCTCGATGTGTCGACCCTGCAAGTAGAGAAACTTGAGCGCCTGTAGGAACACCGCAGGCGTGAGACTTGGTGCTGTCCGGAAGAAGTACAGCCCCCAGATCCACGAGATCACTCGAAAGGCCACCTCGAGGCTGCTGGCCCAATTCATTCCGCTCTTAGGAGGATTCGCGCCCATCCAGTCCATCAGATGCTCAACGAACGTCGCTGCGTAGCGCTCGTCGCCCGTATACCAATAGGCCTTCCCGAGGGTTATGAAATACTGCTGCCGATTGAGCTCCCAGATCAGCTTGTAGTCTCCAGCGACCTTTGGGTTCAGGTAATCGATGCGGCTCCAATGCCAGTCGCGCGGCCGCGCTCCAGATGCAGGGTCCCGGTGCCAATCGACCGGGTCGCCGAAATCCAGGTGGGAATGCCCCAGGAAGTCGAACTGCCCGTGGCGAGCCCGCTCCGCCTTCGCGACGACACGTCCTTCAAGGTCCGGCCAGCGGCGGCGTAGGGTCGCCACTACATCCGTTCGCTGGTCGAACGCGGCGAAAAAGCGCGGCGTCGTGCGTGCACGGAAATCCCTAAACAGGGCGGCGGCCAGCGACGACGGAGACGCGGCCCACCCCGCAGTCAACACGCTGGCGAACGTCTCATCTGGTGGCACTCGAATCTCAGGGGAGATACCGGCACGCTCAGACCACGCAGCCAGCCATTGTCGCGCACGCACCCTCAGCTCGGCAATGCTCCGGCCCCTGAGCTTCGTCCAGAGCGGAGTGGCGTGCGAGTCGCGGCTCATCTGAGCGAGAGTGGGCGCGCCTGGTTTTCCACCATCTCTGACGCGTCCGCAAGCTGGCGCGCGGGCTGGGCAGTGAATTCGGCTTTGCCCGCCATTCCGTCCGCCACGAGCGCCCGATACACACGCACCCATTCCCTCAAAACAGGCTCGGGCGTGTACCTGCGGCGACATTCCTCCCGCGCGGAGCCGACCAGCCGTTCGGAAAGCGACGCATCCTGTAAGAGGCGGATGGCAGCCGCAGCGATCCCCTCGTGATTGCCACGTGGCACGAGCAACCCGGTCTCGCCGTGCCGCACGATGTAGGGAATGCCACCGGCATCCGTCGTGACTACGGGCAACCCTGAGGCGAAGGCTTCGAGGATTGACCCGGGCATGTTGTCGATATCTGGTGCGTTGAGATACACGTCTGCAGCGGCGTAGAGGCTGGGCATATGGTCTGGACTCACGCGCCCCACGAACGCAACGTTCACGAGCTGCAACTCGTCCGCCAGGCGCTGCAGCTGCCGGCGCTGGCTCCCGTCTCCGGCGACGATCAAGCGAGCATCCCGGTACCGGTTCTGAATCAGCGCGAAGGCGCGCAGCACGCAGGCGACGTTGTAGTGAGCCTCGAAATTGCGGTTCGATAAGAACACCGGGCGGAGCGGCCTGCGCGCGCGGAATTGGAACTGGTCCAAGTCGACGATGTTGGCAACGACACGTGCGTGCAATCCGAAGCGGGCAAACACGTCCACGAGATAGCCGGAAGGGACGACCAACGCGTCGGCGAGCCTCACGACCGGAATGGCACTCCGTCTCCAGCGCTCTAGGTGATCCTCGGCCTCGCCACTGTGGTAGTTCAAAACGACTCTCTTGCCGTACCACTTAGCTAGCAGGACGGCAGGCGTCGGGGCGAGCAGAAACGAGGCGTATGACGCCGCGAACACGTGGACCACGTCGTACGCAGCGAGACGCCTGACCAGCGTCCACACATAGCGAAGCCAGGTCACCGCCGTGCGCACATAACGAACACGCTGCAACAGTCCGAGAAGGCCGGGGATCCTCGGATTGATGGGTACAAACCCCACGGCGACCGAGGGGACGTGGCCGAAGCCCCGGAGCAGCCGCACGGCTTGAACCGCCTGGCCTCCGAGAATGTCGAGCGAAGGAGCGACCAGGCAGACGCGGATCGGGCGACGCGGAGTGACTCGTACCACGTCGGGGCTACTCTTGCCCGGGACCCGTGTCTCGCCAGGCGGGCGGTTGCAGGTGTCCACGGCGGACCAAAAGGCAGGAATCAGGCCGGGATCCGTGCCGGCCGGGCGGCGCGACCTGCTCCCCGACCGGGGTGTCTCTGGACGGCAACAGTCAACGGACTGCAACACTCGGCAGGCCGAACGCACGATGCCTGGCTCCGGCGATCACCACGCTGGAGACAGGGGTGAGGGGTCGAGCCGGCACAATTACTGCGCGTTCTCTACAGACCAGCGCGGGCCGGACGGTCTCGGCATTTCTAACCACCCGGGGAAGCGGGTTTGGCAGTGCGCCGCTCGCCCTCCGGCAGGCCTGCCAGAACCATTCTCGTTGAGGATCGCCGTGAAGGTGGCGTCGCGCCTTGCACTTGGAGCGTACGGCGTGACGGGCACTGTTCTGAACAGGCTCTTGTCCCCAGTCGCCTGCCGCTGGCAAGACCCGGTGCGAGAGCGAGCGTTTCGCGAACTGTGCGCGTCACAGTGGTGGAGCCGAGACCGGCTGCAGGTGGAGCAGTGGCGGAGCGTCCAGCGCCTGCTGCGGCACGCGTACGACAATGTGCCCTACTACCGGGACGCGTTCCATTCTGTCGGCGCTGAGCCCGACGACTTCCGGGAGCTTCCGGACCTGACGCAGCTGCCCGTGCTCCGGAAGGAGGACATCCAAGCGAACCGGCAGCGCCTGAAGGCGACCGGCGGCTACGATCCGCGGGGCGTACACGTGAACCACACGGGCGGCTCGACCGGGGCGCCACTCACGATCTGGCAGGATGCCAGCTATTGGGCGTGGTGCCTGGCGGAGCTGGACCGGGACTTCCGGATGTGTGGGTACCGTCCTGGTCAGCGCCAGGCGTTCCTGTGGGGATCGGACTACGATTCCGCAGCGCACAAGGGCTTGCAGGGGAAGCTCCGCGATCTCATCTCAAACATGCGCTGGGTAGACGCGTTCGACCTGGATGCGGACAGGCTTCGCGCCGCAATCGCAGAGCTGGTGGTATTCCGGCCGCACCTCATCGTGGGATACGTGTCGTCGCTGACCCTGCTCGCCCAACTCATCCAGGGTGAGGGTTTGGAGGCGCCGCGGCCGCGCGCCGTGCAAACTTCTGCCGAGGTGCTGACCCCGGCTGCGCGCTCGCTGATCGAGCGGACCTTGGGTGGCCGCTGCTTCGACCGCTATGGGTGCCGGGAGGTGGGCAACATCGCGCACGAGTGCGACGCGCACTCCGGCCTCCACCTACTTATGGAAGGCAACTATACCGAATTCGTCGGTGAGGACGGCAAGCCGGCTGCAGAGGGCGAGACCGGAGAGACTGTGGTGACCAACCTGCGCAATTACGTGATGCCGCTGATTAGGTACGCCAACGGCGATGTGGGCGTCCCTTCGGGACGGCGTTGCGCGTGCGGGCGGGGTCTCCCGTTGATTGAGCGTGTACAGGGGCGGGTGACGGACATTATCGTCACGCCGACGGGACGCCTGCTGCACGGGGAGTTCTTCACGCACCTGTTCTACGGGCTCGAGGGGGTCCGGCAGTTCCAGGTAGAGCAGGTCACGCTCCGCGACCTGATCGTGCGGATGGTGGCCGAATCGGACGCAGCCTTCGACGGGGCCAGGGCGGCGCTCGAGATGTTGATCGCTCGCCATGGCGACGCGGAATTCCGGCTGAGATTTGAGCGCGCGGCGAAGATCGCACCGGCCCAGTCGGGCAAGTATCGCTTCACTCTGTCCCACGTCCCTGTGCCCTTTGGAGGGAAGAAGCTCAATGCCGTGGACGGATAAGCAAGTCGTCGTGTCGGTGATTGATTGCGGGCGGTTCGATTACCCACGCCGCGCGCCCTTCCATCCACCTGAGGCGTACGCCGAGTACCGCTATCCGACCTGTGGTATCGACCCCGACAACTTCGTCTACGCGGCCGTGCGAGAACTCCTCTACGAGCTGGGCTTCGACCGCGCGCGATTCGGGAGCGCGCACTGGAACCCGCTTCGGGAGATCGTCAGACCCGGAGACAACGTCATCATCAAGCCCAACCTGGTGATCAGTGAGCACGAATTTGGCGAGCGGGGCTTGCTCGCGTGCGTGGCCCACGGCTCGGTGATCCGGCCGCTTATCGACTACGTTCTGCTAGCCAACGAGGGCCGCGGCTGGGTCACGATCTGCGACTCGCCCATAAAGGAGGTGGATTTCGCGAAGATCACGGAATTCAATGGGCTGACCAGCGTCTGTCAGTTCTTTCGCGACCAAGTCGGGGCCGATGTTCGCCTGCTCGACCTCCGCGACCTGCAGGTAACGCGCAATGCGCGTGGGGTGATGGTTGCCGAACAGGAGCTCGTGGGCGATCCGCTCGGTTACACCGTGGTCGACCTCGGACCACGGAGCCTGCTCGCGGGCGTGGCCGCTCACAACCAGCGTTTTCGCAGCACGGCGGCCGTATACGAGAATCCGATGTCCGAGGCGCACACGGAGACGGTGAATCTCTACAGCATGTCTAACACGATCCTGAGGGCGGATTGCCTGATCGGTGTGGCGAAGCTCAAGAACCACCGAAAATGCGGCGTGACGCTTAGCCTCAAGAACATGATTGGCACGACGAATGAGAAGCGGTGGCTCCCGCACCATCGAGTAGGGACTCCATCGCAGGGCGGCGACATCTGTCCGGACGAAGCGCCGCCCGCGCGTAAGATACACGAGGTGCTGGCAGACAAGTTCATCAGCCACTCCTACGGATTTTTCGGCTTCAAGTACGTGCTGCCGGTCATGCAATTCGTTTATCGCTACGCCGTGCGGTGGTGGGCGCGACCGCTATCTGCGGCGCGACCGCAGGCGGACGTCGGGGAAGGTGACTGGTGGGGCAACGACACGATCTGGCGGACCACACTCGACCTCAACATGGTCATCCGTTATGCCGACAAGCAGGGACGGCTGCACGACACGCCGCAGCGCGCATACTTGAGTGTAATCGACGGGATCCTGGGAGGCCATCGGGAGGGTCCGCTGCACGCCACCGCGAAGGAATGCGGGATTCTGGTCGGCGGCCTCGACCCCGTCGCCGTAGACGTCGTGTGCAGCCACATGATGGGATTCGATCCAGAGCGTATCAGGCTCTTGAGCGACTCTCATCGTGCTTCGCTCGCTGTGGGCACGGCCGATCCCGCGATGATCGAGGTGCGGTCGAACCTCGAGCGGTGGACGCAGTGGCGAGAGCCGGATTTCGAGCACCTCGCGTTTGAGCCATCGGGCGGCTGGAGGGGATACGTCGAGCGGGCTCCACACCGGCCCCTCGCCGGTGGGGCCCCGACGTCGCGCCCGCCCGCGCGCGTGTGACCGTTCGCGTTCAGGGTGCGACGCGCAGCGATCGGGTATCGGGGAGAGCTGTTCCCGGGGCCCCGGGCTTCCCAATTCCGCAGTTGAGACAATAGACGTGCGTCACGCCGTCTTGCCCGGTGAACGCTGCGGGACGGGCTCGCTGCAAAGAGTCCAGCCAGCGTCGTTGACCTGGCGCGAGATAATATGCGCGTTGCGCGTAGGTCTCTCCGGACGTCACCAACCACACCCGGCTGCCTGCATACGCTGAGAGAGAATCAAGCAGAAGAGCATCATCGGGTACCAGAACGCTGTTCACGTACGTCTCACGCAGCCTGCCGTCGGGCGAGCGGTAGAGTGCTTCCTGAGCGTCCCCGAAGCTCCGCAGGAAATAGTCCACCCGTCCTGCATACCATTGCTGCTCCGTCGGACGCTCGGCGACGATCACGTCGCCGCGAGCGCGTACCCGACGGAGGAACTCGCCAGGTCCCTTGTGGTCTGGTCTAAAGGGATACATGTGGATTTGGGCGTTCACAGGCTGGCCATAGCGCAGAGTGCTCGCGCGCACGGCCTGAGGCAGGCCGTGGCCGCCGAGGACTCCCGCAAGGACGACGGCTACTGCTGCCGCCGTGGCGTGCGGTGCCTTCCACCACCCGGTTCGACGTCCTGCCGCAACAAGCGCCGCGTTAAGCCCTGCGGCCGATGCGAGCAGCAGGAAGGGATAGGCGGGAAGGAGATACCGGGTACAGCACCATTCGGTGAATGCGCCGGCAACGGCCACGTACACCGTTACGGCTGCGAGACACACGCGGGCGTAATGGTCCTGAGGCTCGGGAGCGCGAAACGCCAGCCAAAGGAACATGCAGCCAAACACAACTACCAAGATCGGGAACTGCTGGAATAGGTACGCCGCATAGGGAAACGGGAATTCCGCGAGGCGCCTCAGCCCATGCACGAGGCCAAACCGCGCGACGGAGGTCGCTAACCAGGTGAGCGCGCCGAGGCCGGAGGCACCAAGGGGCATCCAAGCCCGCCGCAGCAACAACGGCCGGTCACCGGAGTAGACGAGCAAGAACATCAGTCCCGCGAGGCCGGCTCCGTACAGTTGGCCCACGCCTACAAGGGCTCCGGCCGTGGCGCCGCAAGCGTAAAGGGCGGCAGCGCGCCATGCGCTCTTGGGCGGGCTCTCGAGCGTGGTGGCATGGGCTGCCATCCAGAGTCCCACCATCCCTCCGAGCACGGCCAGGCCCACAGACCATGGCCAGGACATTGACCCTATACCACCACTGGTAAGCTCCCTGATCGGCAACGCAACTGACCGCACAGCGTCGCCGCCTAGGCGTCCCGTGCCCGGCCACGCGGTAAACGGCGCGGCGGTAAACCGATTGTACGCGCCTGCAGCGAGTCCGGCAAGAATCGCAAAGCAAAGGAGCTTGACGCGCGCCACCGCGAGGTGTCTCGGAAACACGAGTGGGAGGAGAGCGAAAAGGACTGCGAAAATGCCGAACTCGTGGAGTAACACCGCGAGAGAAAAGAAGAGAACGCTGACGACGAGGTCGCGCCGCCGGTTCGTGACCGTCCAGCGTGAAATGGCCCAACATGCGATCAGGAAGAACAGCAGAAATGGGGCATACATTCGTGCCTGGCGTGAGAAGACGATATGCCACTCGGAGAGCGCGAGCATCAGGGCGGCGACGACGCCGGTCGCGGTTCCGAAAAGGCGGGACCCGATGAGGAATAGAGCCGGGATGGTTAGCGCGCCCAAGACGGCCGCGGGGAGCCGGTAGGCTGCTTCACGATCCTCGCCCACCAGGTGCGCGGAGAGGGCGGTCAGCCAGGTCAGGGGCAGAGCGCGCCTGTAGGGCATACCGCTGGGCATGCGCGAGCCTTGGCCATCGACGACGGCGCGAGCGGCCAGCACGCTCAGGTCTTCGTCGCCATAGAACCCGAGCGCGCCGAGCCGATAGAAGCGCGGGCCCGCCGCGACCAGGGTCAGCGCGATGGCAATCGAGAGTTCGGCGCGATGTGAATTGTGCATGAGGAGACCCTAGGGCAGGGATCGGGCAAGAATCATGCAACGTCAGTGCCCATAGTAGAAACGATGCCCGACGCTGGACCGGGCCGCTCAGCCGCGTGCGCCGCTAGCTCGCGGCCCACATAGCCGAGCCGAGCGCCGCGACCTGCAAGGGGAGCAGCCGGTAGGTTCTCTCCGCGACACACAGGTAGCCGCCCCACCGCGCTTGTCCAGCAGCTTCAGCGGCACTCGACGCGGGCGAACACCGCCGCGTCGACGTCCTCGTCGCCGGTCAAGAACTCGGGACGGATGCGCGCATGCGCGCGGCGGAACTCGCGACGTAGGTGCTCGACCACGACGATGTCGACATGGGCGAAGCAGGCGCGGAAGGCCCGCTCGTAAGCTGGCAGGCGCAGGCGATTGAGGTGGTTGCTGGCGTCGAGCCAGCGGCTCCAGGCCGCCTGGCTGTAGCAGAGCATCTCGAACGGGTGCTTGAAGTAGTGATCGCGTAAGTCGACGTAGTGGACGCCCAGGCCCCCAGGGGCGGTGAGGCGGGCGCACGCGGCGATCAGCCCTTCGACATCGGCGACGTGCTCCAGCACCGAGCTCGACACGACCAAGTCGGCCGTTCCGGGATGCCGGCGTGCGTAGGGCTCCAATGGCTGGTGGACTAGGGTGATGCGCGCGGGGTCGGGTCGTTCGCGCGGCAGGTAGCGCGTGCGTAGTGGCGCCGGCAGTGCCCCGTTGCGCCTGCTACGCGCCGGCGCGTAGGGATCCTGGAGGATAACCCGAGCCGCCCCGGCCTCGAGCAGGTAGACACCTACTCCGAAGCTGCCGCCATAGCCGACCACACACACGGTCTTGCCAGCGATCCCCATGTCGTGCGCGGCCGCACGTTCCGCGTAGGCGCGGGCCATCCGATCTGGCTCGCTCGTGTCGCGACCGGGCTTCAAGTAGATGCCACGGTCGAGCAGGAAATCGACGATTGGTTGCGGCGTCGCGCGCCGCGCCAGACGTGCCGCCCAGTAGCCAAGCGGGATCATAGCGTGTCTTGCTGCAGGGCTGGGGTTCAAGAAAGGTGTCGCCGCGCCTGATGGTGACGCAAGGAGCGAAGGCCCCGGGTCGAGTTCACCAGCCAGGACACCGCCGAGTGCTGACGTCCGTCAAGTCAGGGGTCTCGACCAGTGGGCACGAAACACGCCGTACGCCGGCAAGTAAAGCAAGACTACCAAGTTCGTAAGATAGAAGAGTATGCGGGTCGCAATGAGGACGGTCGCAAGCTCTGCTTGCGGCAGGTTAAAGGGACCGAAAAAATATAGCATCGATGTTTCGGTCAGCCCTAACCCCCCGAAGACTTGTACCGGCAAATAAGAAATCACCTGGATCAGAGTATTAACAAAGGCAGTCGGCATGACCCCGATGCCGAGAGAGAATGCCCGGAGACTAGCGTACAACCAAGCCATGGTCACAGCCATGTACAGCAACGACAACAGAATCCCGGTCCCCATCAAGCGAAACACAGAACCATGTTCTTGGTCGGCCAGGGATTGGAGAGTATCCATGGCGTTAGTCACAAGTCGTAAGCGCCCAAGCCTGAGAGAGTCCAGCAATGAACGAGCGATGGAAACAAATCTCTCTCGCATGAACACGGTAATGAAAAAGCACACCACAGCGAGACCAATCACGGTTAGCAGGACAATGATCAACCCATGGAAGCGGGCAACTTGTGCCCATTGAAAGAGGCTCGCCACTAGCAGCAACAGCCAGATCGAGATCAGGTCGCCAATCTTCGTCATGATGAATGCCAGCGCGGCTCGGCTAAGCTTCATGTCGTGTTCAACGTGGAAGAGCATCAGATACGAAGCGATTCCAGCGCCGGTAGCTACAAAATTTGAGACGGCGTTCTGAACGACCACAATATTGAGCACATGCGGATAGGATAACCGGCGACCGAGGAGAAAATAGTATTGAAGCGCTTTCAATGACGTCATCAAACTATATAAGAAGAACACGACGACTATCCAAGGCGTCAGAATACGTGCACGTAATGCAAATAGTTCATTCGGGTCAGTTTTGGATAGGACAACACCCACGAGAACAAGCGCGAGGATGATCTTTAGGACATTCCAAGAACGCGACGATCGGGGACTTTCTGATCGTGAGGCCTGCGAGAGCAACCCACTCACACGCGACTGGCAGGTCGGCTCAGCAGGTAATACCGCTCTCCGCAGAGGGGAACGTTCAAGTAGAAGAGCGTATAAAGAGCGTCGCAGAGAAGCTTCTTGCGCGGACTGTACGTTCCTACGGTCGTTCCTTCCGGCATCCGGTTCGCGATACGTCGATGGATGTTATAGAACGGGAATCCCCATTGAAATGCTCTAATGATCTCAAAGCCTGCTTCACGCATCTTTGCCTCCAAATCGCGACGCCCGTAGCCATGGACATGACCCAGGCGCTCCTCTTCTACTCTGAATAGAGGCCCTAACGGCACCGACAGAATTAGGTACTTGCCAGTCATCTCAAGAAGATTCTTGAGCGCGGCACGATCATCAGGGATGTGCTCAAGAACATCAACGCATGTAATCAGATCGAATTTCCTGTCCAAACATTGCTTGCTCAAATCAAGAGTGCCGAATTCTGCATTTGGCAGTCGCTTGCGTGCGAACCCAATTCCCTGGGAAGAGTATTCGGAGCCGGTCAGCCGAACATGGGGATATTTCTCAAAAATTGTCTGCAGCAAGACTCCCGTCCCGCAACCGGCATCGAGAACTGAATAGAAGGACAGTCCCCTGAGCAAATTGAGAACGATTCTGCGAGTGTGCCTTGCTGTGGGACCATATATCTTCATGTCATTCCAATCACCCCCCCAGTGTTCATCGTAGAACTGCGGCGTGAATTCCATGATCGCTACTCTATTCCCTTCTGCAGACAAGTTCGTTGCAACGGGTTGGCATATTTGCGGAGTGCAGTCGCAGCACTTTGGTTTAAAAAGGAGACCAGTTCTCGCGGACCTTGAACATAGCCTTTATGGTTGTGCCTGTAAGGCGAGCATGCACAACGCGTAGATTCTCTTGCCGTGGTCAGCGCGCGCGGTCCGGTGCTCATCGAGCAATGCCCTCAATGCCACGCGGTCGAACCAACGATGCAGCGGACTGCCATCTGCCACCAACAGTTGTCGCGACCAGTCATACAGCGGACCGCGAAACCAAGCGGAAACGGGGATGCCAAACCCTTGCTTTCCGCGTCTCCGGATCCTGTCGGGCAGTTCCTTCGCAAACGCCTTCCGCAGAAGATACTTGCCGCTTCTTCCCTTGACCTTGAGCTGATCGGGCACACGCGCCGCCCACTCCACGAGTTCGTGATCGAGGAAGGGCGAGCGGCCCTCGAGTGAGGCAGCCATGGTCATCCGGTCGGCTTTGACAAGCAGGTCGCCAGGAAGGTAAGAGTGCACATCGGCGTAGAGCGTGCGGTCGAGGTCTGAGCCTTCGGCAGAATCAAACTGCTCCGACAACAAGGACTGAGCGCTCTGAGCGCAAAAGAGATGCCGCAGGTCTGGCTTCCATAACGCGGTGCGTTGGTGCGGGGAAAAGTACGAGCCCCAGCGCAGGATGCTGGCTCGACGGTCGAATTCGGGGATTTGCTCGAGTAGCTTGAATCCGTTCACTAGACCTTGACCCACAGGACGGTCGGCGTCGTGGCGGAGGAGACGCGCGACGAACGGGACCACGCTGTGGGTCAGAAAGCGAGGCGCACGCGCGTACAGGTTGGCATATCCGTCCAGCCAGTAACGCTGATAGCCCGCGAAGTCCTCATCACCGCCGTCTCCATTCAACGCGACGGTGACGTGCTCGCGCGTCAACCGGGAGAGGTGATACAGTGGGACGGCGGAGGCGTCCGCAAACGGCTCGCCGAAGTGATAGGCGATCTTTTCAAGCGTGGAAGGGATGTCACCATAGGTGAGGGTGAACTCGTGATGGTCGGTGGCATATTTGTCAGCCACCGCGCGGGCGTAAGGTAGTTCGGTGAAGTTCTGCTCCTCGAAACCCGCCGAAAAGGTCTTCACAGGGCCGCTGCCAACCTCGGCCATGAGCGCCACGATGATGCTCGAGTCAATGCCGCCACTGAGGTGCGCGCCCAGGGGTCGTTCGCTGAGCAGCCGAATCTTGACGGCTTCGCGCAATCGAGCGCGCAGGTCTTCAATCAGTTCGTCTTCCGGGGCCGTCCACTTGGGCTGGTAGGTGTAGTCCCAATAGCCCTGGATGCGTGTCTGGCCGTTCTCCCAAACCAGCGTGTGCGCAGGCGGAAGTTTGTAAATGCCCTGATACACGGTGAGCGGGTCAGGGATGTATTGTAGGCTGAGATACAAGTCGATCGCTTGGAGGTTAATCTCCGGCTTGTGCGGAAGGGCGGTAAGGATGGCGCTCAGTTCAGAGGCGAAGTACAGCGAACCATCGTGGACGGTGTAGTACATCGGCTTCTTGCCGAGGCGGTCGCGTACGAGCAAAAGGCGGCGTTTCGTGGCATCCCACAGCGCGAAGGCAAACATGCCGCGCAGGCGCTTGAGACACTCATCGCCTTCGTCTTCGTAGGAATGCACGATGCACTCGGTGTCAGTCCTGGTCGCGAAGCGGTGGCCGCGACGCTCGAGTTCGGCGCGTATTTCGGGATAGTTGTAGCACTCACCGTTGAAGATGATCCAGATGCTCTCATCCTCGTTGGCGATCGGCTGGTCGCCACCGCTCACGTCAATAATCGCCAGACGGCGTACGGCCAGACCCACGCCCGCATCGATGTGGAAGCCGTCGCTGTCGGGGCCGCGGTGGGCGATAGCCGCATTCATCCTTTCGAGCAGCGCGCGCTGAGGCTTGCGCTGGTCAGAATAGGATACTCCACAAATGCCACACACGTCTAAGTCACCTCTTCCGCCTCCTGGGCCCCGAGTGATTTCCGGCCGCGCTCCCCAGAATCGTCTCGTACTGACGTGCGACGTCTACCCACAAGTATCTCTGTTCGACACGACAGCGGGCGGCATGACCCATCCTTTCACAGAGACGAGGGTCCGACAGCATCCCACGCAGGGACTCGCGCAACGCGTCCGGGTCTTCCGTCGGGACGAGGCGGCCTGTTTCCCCGTCGAGGACCAATTCGTCGTTCCCAGCGATTTCCGTCGCTACCACAGGCAATCCACTCGCCATGGCTTCGAGGACAGCATTAGGCATCCCCTCGTGACGGGAGGGAAACAGGAATAGGCTTGCACTTTGATACGACTTCGCAAGCTCTTCGGGCGCCTGCCAGCCGAGAAAGGTCACTCGCTCGGCAATGCTCAATTCACGCGCCAGAGATCGTAACGCGGACACCTGTGGACCATCGCCCGCGATGCACCATTCCCACGGCAGATCCTTCAGTTCCGCCAGAGCGCGCAAGCCGAGGTCAAGGCCCTTCTGATAGACAACGCGTCCCACTGAGAGAAGGCGTGGCGGAGTCCATGCGCGGGGAAGAGCGGCATGACGGGCTACGTCCACGCCATTGGGGATGATCGGGATGTCGATGCTGGTGTCGAACGCACGCGCCAGCTCGCGCAGTCCGCGGCTGTTGGCAACTACCGATGAGGCGGTGTGCCAAATGACGCGCAGAAACGGGCCCATCATTCTGTGAACGGTCTTGAAATCATACGGACGGAAGCCAGGCACATCACCGCCGCGAAGGGAAACAACATAGGGAGTTCGATACACCTTCTTCAATAACCACGCCACCGCACCAGACGGCATCCCAAAGAATGCCAGGCTCGCGTCAGGGCGAAAGCGACGGGCAAAGCGAAGAGAATACCAGGTAGCAGACGCGATGAAACTCAATTGCTCGAGTGCGCTTGAGCGATCTTGCCGGTGACGCCAGGCACGTATTCGATGTACGGTCACGCCACCATGAGTTTCCCGCTGCGGCAGGTCTTCGAAGCGAGCTGTTAGAACAACGACGTCATGTCCGAGGGCGGCCAGACAACGGGCAAGGTTCGCGCTAGCATGGCCCGCGCCGCCCCCGATCGGTGGATACTCGCTGTTGATGACCAAGATCCGCATCGGGATCACCTATAGCGAGCTGGGACAGACGCAACCAGTCCGACCTCGAGATAGAACAGCCGCCGGGACAAGGCTGGCAAGGGTATCCTGCATCGCTTGCGCGCTCGCTCGGAACGGTACATGGTGCTCAGGACCACTGTTAGGAATAGGACCAGTCCCGGGTATCCCGTCTCGGCCAGGACGTTCAGGTACGTGCTGTGCGTGTCCCTGCCTCCCAGCGCCCCTCGGCTAGGCTGATCGGTAGCCGGGGCATAATCAGCATGTACCGCACGGTAGGTCCCCACTCCGATGCCCACGAGCGGGTGGTCTTGAATGATCCGGACTGCCACCTGCCAGATGCCATAGCGCGCTTCGGCTGATCCCTCCGGGTCTGCTTCTCTGAGCGACTGGGCGTCGATCGCCTTCGAG
>WNFX01000299.1_pt1 | contig 69928 bp, 81 predicted proteins | sample 5400111 | NCBI WGS metagenome assembly WNFX01 (sample SAMN13153363, study PRJNA577476) | soil metagenome | isolation source: 40 cm soil or saprolite under grassland replicate 1 | place: USA:California | collected 2016-06-15
ATTTTGAGGTTGAAGGAGTACAAGGGACTGAAGAACGTATTAGATCTTTACAGGGGAGCATTGCAGAAAAGAGGAAACGTCTGTCATATCATAAGCGGGTCTAGAGTCCACATGCTAAGAAGTATCTTCGAAGAACCTGGTTCCCCACTCTTTCAGCACTTTACTTCGGAAACAATCGGCGACCTAGATGAATCATACGCCACCAAGCTATTCAGTAGCGTCGTCGAGAACCGGGAGATAGGTGTCGGGAAGGAAGAATTAAGGAAATCTGGGAAAAAAATCTTCTCCCTCGTAGGTGGCCATCCCTACTACATTATCCTCCTTGCGGAGGCATGGGATGGGAAGAGTAGCCTTGAAAATACGTTTGAACGTCTAATCGCCGCTCCCACAGGTTCGTTGTACATCTACGCAAATTATGTTATTGCGGAAGACCTTGGAAAGGCAACCGGAGGACCGATGCTGAACAAGATTGTAAGGGTAATTGCTCAAGAAGGCAAACCGATGGAGTCCTCAGAAATCGCGAGAAAGGTGGGCAAACCGCAAAACTACGTTCAGTCTTACCTTAGGCACCTGTCAGATTACGATGTTATTACAAGAGTGGATAGAGGGGTGTACAGGCTAGTGGACAATGTGATTTCTCAGTGTATTGCAAAGAACTCACTCTAGGAAGGAGCCCAACTAATTCATATGATTTATAAATCAACTGATTTAGTTTAGCACGCCCAAGGGTCGCATAGGAACACCAGTTGGCAGATTGGTTTAGTCGGGCCATTCCAGAAGCTCAAAGATGGGGCGAGAATAATCGGTTGGGTCTGGGACCGCGAGGTTTGCTTCCTTTTTGCTCACATTGACTAATCACTCGACATTTCTCGCAAATGTGATAGTGATCAGGATCTTTCATTTGGAGACCTAAGTTCTCCCTCGACCTTATTATTCTAACCGACTTCAATTCTAAACGATTTCGTAGGAGACGAAAAGAAGACGTGTTGAAGGGATGACCCACATGCGACGAGGCAGTGGACTGGGATAGAGCGTGGGGAATGATGAGAAAGTACAAGTGCAATAATTGTGGATGGAAGGAAGATGGATGACGAGTGCTTATGTGCTACATCCAACTGTAATCTGCAAGGATTGTGGAGCAGTCAGTCGGACAAATAGACACTGGTGTGGAATGAAAAGCTGTGGTGCCGAGGGCAGGATTTGAACCTGCGACTGGGCCGGTCTCTTGTTAAGGGACCGTCAGCCCGGTATCAGATGTTACCATCTTCAGCCGGGTGCTCTCCCTCGCCTCCCCTTCATCAGAGGATCAGGCTGAGCTTTCGAGGGTCTCGTTCAGATTGGCCAACCTCGGCGATTCCTCGGCATTTGTCCATGGGACCGAAAGGCACTGATAAGACTTTAGTGGAAAAATTCTAGGGTTCTCATGTCTTATCATTGTCGATTCTCGAGTCGCCTCTTTCGATCGGGCCACGGATTTCATTGCTAAATCATCTATCGTTAGGGAATGATTATGCAGTATGAACAGGGTAAGAACGTCGACGCTTTCGAGAAAGTGTCTTTGTAATCGTTGGACGATCGGCCTTTCGAGAACGCCCAGGAGAAGTCTCTCCCAGCAACAGGCCCACGCTCTGACGCAGGAAGAGTCTGGACGGGCATTCTGAGAATCGATTCCAAACCAAGAATTTCGAAATCTGGACTGGGTTTAGCAACGGAACATGCTGCAACCATCGACGGATACCTCCTTCTCCACTGATACGGAGGCTAAAGCCCGTTGTCGGATGATCTCTTGCTTATTGAGTGGCCCACTGGAATTTCATTCGCCGTCGCGTCAAGCTCCTGTGCTAGCGTAAAGCTTGAAGTCGTGACACGAACACAAGGGGCTGTTACCGCAAACGAACGAACCATCTGCTTATTGATAGCCTTCAAGGAACCGAAGAATCGAATTTCTTCCTCTAGTCTTGACAAAGGGTGGTATCGAAGCGACCCAGGAACGTTCTCCCCTAGACAATCCTAGGGTTTGGCATTTGTAGTAGAGTACAGCTCGGGAATTCAAGTACACGCAGATGCCGTTTCTTCGAGGTGAAGACTTACGAAACCTCGGGCTGATTCCATAAAGCTTCGATAGTAGGGGATATAGAACGAATCTTCCCCCGAACCACTCGTCTGGGTAGCGTTGAGATATGCTGTATGTATAGGATGAATGTCGAATACCTGGCTTGTAGACTATATGTGTTCCATCGCCTACATCGATACCTGTCTCCAAACAAACATCGTCGCTGGTAATAGACGGGAAATGAGTCCCTCGATGCTTGTCCGAGTTGCTAAGAAAAGCGTCAGAGTGAAGACGGGTAGTTTCTACCATACGAACGGGATCTCTAAGGGGCTCACTATGGTTGAGTAGACCCAACGGAAACTAATGCTATGTTTCTCGGCGATAGACTATCTCTACACGACGTGAGCTCTATTCGCGGGAGTTCGACGTTTCCTCGGCGGGGCCTCGGCAAGAACGACGCTTTTCTAGACCAGAATTAAGCTTTCTAGACGACAACTGAGAGATCGGAGACGAAAGGGGACAGTGCAAGGCCGAAGTATCAAAGGCCTTAACCACGCGCTCCTTTCAGCTTCCTGAACCTTAGAAACGTGTCCACCCGTTGACTGTCGACTCTCAAATGAAAGGACCCGGTCCAGGTTCCGGGTGGTTGTCCAAGCTAGAGACATTGTCCATCCTGTATCTTGCGGTATTTCTTACTCGAATTGGGTTTGGCGTCATCCTGATCCTCTTTCCTCTCTACCTTCCAATTCCAAAAACTCAATCCGCTCTCGCGGCAGGCGTAACAGCAATCTACCCGATCGTCGAAGGAGTCTCCGCTCTACCCGTCGGCGCCTACGTGGATCGCAAGGGTCGAAGAAAGGTGTTCGTGGCGGGACTTGGGCTCATTGCGATCCTGAGCCTTCTCATCGGACTATCAAACAATCTTCTGCTAGTGGGCGGCGCCCATGGAGTAGAGGGGTTGGCAGCAGCCATGGTAACGGTTGCTTCCCTGACGATGATCACCGACCTAACAGTTGTTACCAACCGTGGGGTTGGGATGGGCGGATTCGATCTTGCTAACTTGGGAGGTTACGGGGTTGGCATAGTTCTCGGTGTCGCATTCAGTAGCGTCTTTGCAGCTGACCTCGGAGCAAGTTTCCTAGTTGTCTCTGCCATCCTCGGGGTCTCTGCTGTGGCCGTATATTTCATCCTTCGAGAACCAGCGCACATCTCTCAAGGACGAAGAAGTCTAAAGGAGATGTATTCTAGCCTGACAAGCGATGTAGCGGCCATCCTTCCAGTATGGTTCTCGCTCACGGTGGTACTGGGGTTCTACATCTTCCTGCCTAGGCTTGCCGCCCGGATGGGTAAGACGGACCTTTCCCAGTCTGCACCAATCATACTGCTCGGGCTAGTGCTTCTGGGAGCAGGAGCTATCCTGTTCGGGCGGTTGTCCGACAAAATCGGCCGGACGAAGACCATGGTAATTGGAGCCTTGGGGGAAATCGGATTTTTGCTGGTTCTTCCTGAGGTCTTCGGCCCGCTAATCAGCGTTCCTCCAGGCACACCTTGGATTGATTCGTACAACACGGTTGGACCCTTGATCATTGTTGCTGGATTCTTGTTCTTTCTCGGGTCCGCACTGGTTCCTTCTATCCTCGCATACATCGGGGACAAGGCAGCCAAGGAATTCCGGGGCTCTGCCATGGGATTGTACAGTCTCATGCTCAGCGGAGGAATAGCGGTAGGGCTCTTACTCGCCGGAATAGCCGACGACCTAGGAGGTGTCCAGGCAGTCTTCTACTCGGCCGCCATAATCTTCTCAGGCCTAAGCCTGACCAGCGCGTATCTGTTGTACCGCAACAAGCAATCTGAGAACTCAGCTAGCGTCGTTAGCAAGGCTCCCAACATTTTGGTATAGGGTGTTCCCCAAGGGGAATCTCGTAAGAGATAAGTCTCTTGGTTTCTGATCGCTTCTTGATCTCTCTTGGCAGAGTACTCCGTTCACACTAGTCGGGTTGCAAAGAAGTTCGAATGGTTTGGAATGACGGTAGTCAAACGCTACTTGACGAAGGACAAAGATAGCAGGGATCTTCGGGATGTTCATTCCAATTCCGAGTTCTACGATAAAGGGATCCTCCTCGTTCTCAATCTTCCAAACGCTCAGAAACGGACAATTGATCTGAAAGTCGACTCATATTACGGGTCCGATCCTTCGCGTAAGATAAGAGGTCTATGTAATCCGGATAGTGGTTTCATTCTGTTTGAAACAATCAGCCAGCTCCAGTATGATAGATCGAGAACAGTAACAGCAAATGGGACTCTACCCGTTAGACAAGAGGCGGATGTCCCTGGCTGGTTCTTTACAAGCTCTGCTGATGAGGTCTACTATTACTTCCTCGCCCTGCTCAACAATGAAAACGAGCTAAACCCACTCTACGGGGAATACGTGGAACATGTCAAGGGCAACCAACCAACAGATGAAGTTGAAAATCGTTTATTACAAGAATTGCGAGTGGACCGGGACTTGTTAGTGAGCTTTTCACTCTCAGAGGCAAGAGCGTGGTATGAGACCGTTCCTGAGACCGTGTTTCATGGGTACGCTCCCGCTCCTAATCCGAGTTATCTTACCCTGAGTAAGAGAGTTAAACGTGATCTATTCATTTCGAGCGGAATTGGGAAGAACCATGGCTCGATTTTCTCCATGGTAAAACCGAGATCGGCTTCTCATTAGATCCGACGGGTTATCCTTAATCGTCCGATCACCACCATTTCTTACTATACTTTAGCGGTGCGGTTTTTTCGTCGAGCCCTGGCTTTCTGAATACGTAGAGATGTTCGTGAGCGATCTTATAGAAGTCGTAGCTATGTCCCCGCCATTTCTGCCGAGTTGTCATCGTCTTGTGTTGCAGTTTGATAATGTCCTCTTTGAGGATGAAGCCGACGCTTAGAAATGCCTGTAAAACCCCGAGCGAGATCGGAATGTAATGGCGTCCTTTTCGTGTATCTCCTATGAGAACCCCGCAGTATCGGTTGTTCTTCAAAACTCGATATGACTCAGCCGCGACTTTCCTCATTGCATCAATGTAGGCAGGAAGCTTCAGACGAGATAGGTCGTCCATTATCCGTTTCCCGCTGTATGAGATGATTCCAGCATACGGTGGATGGGTCGCAATGAGGTCAACGGTCTCGTCACCGATCAAATCTAGGTTTCGTGCATCGCCTACATATGTCCGAGTCTCTACACGACGCCGTCTATCAAGGGTGTTGTAGTCGAAACTCAGCCGGTCTTGCGTTACCATAATGGCGTCTGGGTTGACATCCACTCCGATTCCATCTCGGCCTAGGAGTTTATTTTCCACAAGGGTGGTTCCACTTCCGCACATTTGGTCCAGGACAAGTTCTCCGGGCTTGGAATATTTCGTGATCAAGTTTCGCGGGATGTAGGGGCTCCAGTTTCCTCGGTAATTTCCCGAATGTGTGGCCCAATCCCCTCTACTAGGGAAGCTCCAAACCGTGAATTCTTCTGGCTTGTAATCCTTTGCAGGGCCAAACTCCTTGATTCGCCACGGTTTACCTATCTCTACGTCAACGTTTTCTATTTTCACATGTTGGTTGTCAGAAATGAAATTGCGGTAGTTTTCTTCGGTCATGAGTTGCATTCCCATCAATCTTGAAGGGTTCGCCGTCTCTTGTAATTGCAAAATACCAATCCTAGCCTATTTGCCGTGCGAGATTAAACTTGATCGAGTCATTGGATGGCTAGAAAGTTGCTTCTCACTGGATCGTCTTCTTGAGGCCGGGTATGACTTCTCCAGTGACCCATTGGACCCCGGCTCCCGATAGAACGTAGGAGCCTTTCTCTGCGATCAGCTTGCCTTCACGTTTCAGCTCGCTTGCTCGCGCCCTTACGACAGCTCCGCTGGTTGTCTTCCATGAGGATCCGAGGAGGGTGCTTAGTTCGTCGTCTCCGAACGTCTTGGGGTGGGTTGCGTAGAGTACGAGCGCGAGAGCTTCCTTTGCCGACAAAGAATCGGCTGGGACAGTGAGATAGGGCCGTCCCTCTCCGCTAAACTGTACTATTCCCTTTAGCAAGTCCGAGGGCTCAGAGGTATCTAGGGTCTGAACTGTTTCAGGTTTCGTTTGTACTATTCTATCTTTGAGTCGTAAGCTCTCGACCAGGTTCTCGAACTTGTCGCGGACGTATTCGAAATCTCCTTCGAGCTCGATTTCTTGGTCACGGGTCCTGATCCGGAACCTGAGCCTCTTCTCCTGGGACATAATTGTGCTTCCAAGTATGATTGTGGCGGTCTATTTCGAGCTTTCCGGTTCTGTTAACTCTTTGCTGGTTGAGTTAGCTTCGGAGCATCGACTCTAGGTATTACCGTAGGCGTCGGGTTCCCCTTCACTGCTTCAACTGCTCCGCCTTGCGCCTCTAGTAGGATGGGAGGCCGGGAACGTGCGAACCTCACCCGTCCCTGCCGAGCCAGGTTAACCGCAGCCACCATGTCTCGGTCCATTACTAGACATTTACCGCACCAGAGCTTGCGTTCTAGTTGTTTGTCTGATTGGAGTCTCTCCCCGCAAGCCCTCCCGCTTACGTCAGAGAGCCATCCGAAGATAAGTTATCGGAACCCCTACACCCATTTTCCAAGAGTCCTTTTGCAGTCGGGGCAGAGTCCATGCTTGGGAACCACGGTTACCTTGCCGCACCTCGCACATTTCCGGGGGCCGCCTGCTTTGGTTCGAGGAGGTTGGTAGAATCTTCCCCTGAATCCTGGTGGTTTTACTGTACGTCTTCTTGTCCGAGACAATTCGCGAGCCCGTCGATGACTCCTCATCGTAGTTATGAAGCTAGACCTTGGTGATGAAATGGTAATGCCGGCACTTTGATTCTCGGAGCCCGTCCAAGGATGTCTTGTCAGAGGCAATCTGGAAGCCTCTATGGTTATTGGGAAATGGGGCGTTCTAGCGGTGATCATGAAGACTAAGACGGCTCGTGAGAAGGTCGAAGACTATGAACTCATTGGCTGGGGTAACAAGAAGGTTCGTCTTTCAAGTCTATTCGGGGAGAAGGACGAGTTGTTCCTGATCCACAATATGGGACAAGGATGCCCCTATTGTACCATGTGGGCTGACGGTTTCGATGGGGTACTACCGCACCTCGAGGATCGTGCGGCCTTTGCCGTCGTTTCCCCAGACTCTCCATCTGTCCAGCAAAAGTTCGCGACGGGCCGAGGTTGGAGGTTCAAGATGCTTTCCGGCAAAGGAACCCCGTTCTCCATGGACCTGGGCTAGGAGAAGAAGGACGGAATAAAGGTCCCAGGAGAGTCAGTCTTCAAGCGCGTCAAGAACGGCAGGATTTTCCGTGTCTCGAAGGATGTTTTCGGACCAGGCGACGACTAGAATGTCGTCTGGCATTTCTTCGACCTGCTACCAGGTGGCAGCAAGGGCTGGGAACCCCCGTTTGCCTATCGATAGGGATGAGCCATGTCGATTCAAGGAATAGGATCGGTAGTCGTTAGGGTTGCGATCAATTGATCGCAGCTATGCTCGAGTCGATCAGAAAACCGGAACGGATACGGAAAGAAATATTGGAGATTGGACCCTCGTCGGGTCGCTGTTTGCTTGTATTTCGTTAGCTGGCCTTAGTATTGATCTCTGGTGACGGTTTGTTTGTGGGCGTTCTGGCCTTCCAGTGCGTGTACGACTGTTACGACTACTTTGACGGTCGGTATGAGAGCCATTGCGAGGAAAGTCAACGGATACGCCCATGGCGCGCTGGCGAAGAAACCGATCACCATTGTCTTGCTGACACTGTAGAGGATGTATAGAGCCATCACTTGGAAGATCCAAGCCAGGATCGGTGCGTAAGCTCTGTAAGCCTTGTAGGTGTCGGAGACCGCGCTGGCCAATTGTGTTCCGTACTTCAAGACGACCGCGGCTACTACTAGCCCGACCGTAAAGATTGCAAAGCTCGCGACGCTGAATGATGTTCCGGGCACTGTTTGGCTGATTCCTGGGAAGCCCAGGACGATGCTCTGGACAACGATGAGCACGATGATTCCAGCAAGGAGTCGTATGATCGATGGCATTACGGGCCGAAAGTCGCCGAACGGGTCCTGTTTATTGGCAGGCATCTCAAAACCACTTTTCCAAGACTCAACTAGACCCGCCCCGGATTAGCCGATGGCGGAACCCTTCGCCGACTCTCAGCGTTACACTCCATGCTTAGCGATGTCCCTTTGTCCCTATAGTGAGAAGGAGATGACCGCCCAATGGCCGAACTGAAAGTGTACCTACCCGAAGAACTTGACAGGAGATTCAGGATGCTGGCTATGAGCGTCTATGGATACCGCCGGGGTTCTCTGAGCCAGGCTTCTGTCCAAGCGTTCACCAAGTGGTGCGAGGAACATGAAGCTCGCAAGACAGATCAGCAACCAAAGGTTGAGCCGTCACGCTCAGATTCGGACCCAGCAACACGTGCTGAAGAGCGGCCCGGAATCGTCTCCTCTGCGGAGGGAGAACAATCTGGCTCTGCGAATCCGGTTAGCTGAAATCCATTTTCCGCGCAAAATTTTGTCAGTTAGACATATTGAGTTGAAGCGTCAACACTCAAACCTCTATGCCCGAACGAGCGAAGCCTACCCCTAGCAAGATCGCCGACGTAGTGGCTGGAATATTGATGGAGAGGAGAATATTCCTCGTGGAGAAGAGACGCGCTTGTGATGAGGCCGATTCGGGATACGTAGAGATCCCCGGAGGGCACGTGGACCCTGGTGAGACCTTAGAGGATGCTCTGAGAAGAGAGATGAAGGAAGAGCTTGGTATCGAGGTCGAGAAAGCGAGACTTGTCCAGAAGAGTCTAGCTAAGGCAACAAACGGTGAGAGGCAGAGAGTTCACTATTTCCATGTTGAAAAGTGGAACGGTAGAATCGAGTCTAAGGAGGCTGAGCAGGTGTATTGGGAATCTGATGTCTCCAATCTCAGCATTGTCCCAGATAGAAGAGCCATTCTGAGACTTTTGAGAGTCCGAACCCCAGACAGCAAATAGATCGTCTGGGCCTTCGCGAAGTCGGGCGGCCCCCGGCACTGAATCCGGAGGTACAAGCCAAAAGGAGGCTCTGGAGTCTACGGAGGCATCCGTTTAGAGGGGTACTCGCGAATACCGGTTCAAAGGCTCAGCTACTTTATGAGGCGCGCGTTTTGAAAATCCTCTTTCCCAACGTTTCCCGGGAAAACAATGGTTAGAGGAGCTGCAATATCTGCGAAGCCAGGTGAGGGCCGAAATTCGGTACTACATAGATGCTCACAGGGCTCAGAGATTCAAGCTTAACCTCTTCGAGCTGATGAGCCTGAACAGTTTTCCCAACCCCGTCAACCAAACACTATACTTCAACAATGAAGAGCACGAAGTCCCATTCACCTTCTCGATCAGAGGAAGAAGATACGAGCAAAAACCGTTCAAGGAACGTTTCAAGCTCAAGCTGGGCGACAAATGGATTTTCGAGGTGAAGAACACCCGGTCGGAACACGGCCGGTTCATCAGGCACAAACGACGGAACGAGATGCTACCCCTCCGAGAAATCTTGTCGAGGGTAAGGCGAATGCGCCAGCTCGGCCGTGTCCGGATTCCGCACAAACTCGGCATCTATGCCGCGGCCAGTTATTCTAGGAATCACTTTCTTGAAAGTGATCGAGGCGCGCGGGTTACAATGGATGAAGATGTGCGGTACTTCACATTCGAAGGACTCACAGGGACAGCGCTTGGGGCTTCGAACCGGGCAATTGTGGAGCTCAAGATACCGCCGGGCAGAACAAGTTCCCCACTTGTCAGAAAGATCCACGGTCTCCTCAGGAAAGAGAACGCCGAACAGGGCATTTCAAAGAAGGCAACGATCTTCAATCTCATCGAAGACAGGGCCAGGAAATCAGGCGAGGCGTACAAGGAACCAAATCACAACACTGAGATCAAAGCGAAACTTGCTCTTGACTCAGAAGACCAGGACATTTTTCCCAAGATAAGAACCGATCTTTCCGAAGGCAAGATCGAAGGATTCAGGCTATCCAACTCCTACCCCAGTGTCATGGAGACTGGCAGGCTCTACCACTACGTCCAGGTACCCACTCACGAATACGTCAGGTTTGAAACCAGTGGTCAAGCAAGGTCCGCGACGATCAAGGAGAACTTTCAGGTCGTGCAAGATCCCTATCGACTCGGTAACGTGATCAAGAGGCGGGAAATCGAGGAGCCTATTCAGCCGGACATGTTGAAGATGCCCTACAAGATTCTCACGAGGAGAAGGAAATACTTCATGGTCGAACGGGACGGGGGGAACCGAGAGTACGCGGTGATGATGGATAGGAGTACCCATCGAGGCCATGAACTCTACCAGCTGGAGGTGGAGGACGTTCTAACTTCACCTTCTCCGAGGGCTGAGACCAGGAGTATCAATGACGTCGCATCCATGGCCAACTATCTCATAGAAGAGTACTCATTGGAACCTACGACCCTGACTAAGAACCAGTGGCTAATGAGTTTGCCGAACTAGGATAACCTTAGGCGTTGGCAGCAAACCTAGAGGTGGGATTCTCTCTCGATGTCTCAACGAATTTCCGATAGCTGTTATTCCGACTCTCAATTTCGGTGTTCAATGCCGACAGAATCTCAGGGGATTGCTTGAGCCCTCGAAGATGTGTGATCATCACATCGTGGTCGCGTATTGTGCCAAGTAGATCCTGCCAGGATCGGAGCGTCACTAGAGGCTTCGGTGGCTTAGAGAATTCGCCCATTTCTAGAACATAGCGGAGTTGTTTGCAGTCTCTTCTGACGACGTGCAACTCCTCCACTTTGGAGGCGTCTTCCCTTACCAGTGGGAGTTCACTGGTAATCTTCGAGCTTAGTTTTCTGACAACTTTGTCGTATCTTTTCTTGAGTGCGGGTTCGGAAAGGTCTCTGGATTTCACACGAAGTTCCGAATTTTTCTGAACTGACAATGCTAGCTCTTCTGCTTGTTTTAGATGGGACTTTCGTGATTTCCTCAAATCCCCTGTGAGCCGCTCATATGTCAGATTCTTCTTGTATATTGAGAGCTTTGAGAGAATGATGTCTTGATCTCTCACGGTGGCGTTTGCTTTCATCAGTTTCTTGATGCGAGCCATGGCCTTCTGGGCCTTGGGTTGCTTTCGGGCACTCTTCGGAAGCAATGCGAAAGCGGCCTGCAGACGGCGGGTCGCGGTTCGAAGTCGGTGGACGTTCTCGGCGTTTGGGTCTCTGAGGTAGGCCTTGACTCTCCGAGTGAGCGCTTTCAGGAATTTGTCGTATTCCTTCGCGAAGGAGTCGCGAGTAATCAAGGGAAGGCTGGGTGCGAGAAGTGAGCTTACTTAGGTTTTCTTTGGATGTCAGATGGCGAGCTGAAGATTGAACGCGCCTTCAAGGTCTTCGAGGTCTCTCAGAATATCCTTCATTAGCACTTTCGGAATGTGTTGCTTGCCCTGTGTTATGTGAAGGCGGGGGATGCCCCGTTCAGACCTCATGGATAGATGGATGTCCGTCTTCTGTTGAAGTTGCGCAAGTTGTATCAGGACCGAGATCTTCTTCACCATCTCCATGCTTTTCTTGTCCAGCAGGCGCTTGTAGCTCGTCTCAGCCCAATCTGTCCTCCTCATTCCATTTGCTCTCGCTACAGACAGTGCTAGAATGAGCTGGTCCTGGTGGGGCAGTATGCTATCAGCCTCCAATACGATGTAGAACAGGGTCTCCGGATTGTAGACTGGGAGGTCCGGCAAGACGTGATCGAGTGCTTCTGAGAGTATCGCATACTCTCTATTGGTTAGGTTTCTATGCGACAAGAGAGACTTTGCCAATCTTTCTTGGGCAGAAACTTTCGTGCGTGTTGATTCTTCGCGAATCAGAACCCTGTCTACGAGTCCCTGGCGGTACGCGCCGGGGCTCTCGAGGAAGGCCGAGAGTACTCCGTCTCTGAGACCGTGTGTGCTGACAATGAGTTTGCGGAAGCCAATCTTCTCCATCAGCAAGTGAACTACTAGCGACCCAGCAATGATGGATTGGCTTCTTTCTTGGCCTATTGCTGGACTCTTCTTGAGGGTTCTTGTGCTCATTCTGCGGAGGGCTCGGTGTACTGATTCCACGGCGTTCTTTTTCATCGAATAATTGTGCAATTTGTTTAGAGGGTACTCGCGGCGCATCTGGTCATATCTGGCGAGTGCGCGCACGGAGCCTCCGACCCCTACTAGGTCGAGGTTTTTCGAAGTTGGAAGATGTTTCTTCTCCGGCAGGAGTTCGAGTATCCGTTTTCTCATACGTGCATAGTTTTTCTTTGTGTAAGATCCATCCGGTTTCGCGTAGAGGTCAGTCAGCCTCAGTCCGCCTAGAGGGACTGAGAGGATCTTTCTGATCGTGGGCTCCGAATAGATGACGATCTCCAGGCTTCCTCCTCCAAGGTCGAAGAACAAGCCGGCGTGAACGCTGGTAGCGCTCTTGGCTCCTTCGAAAGCGTATACTGCTTCTTCCTTTTCGGATAGGACTTTGAACTTGAACCCCGCCTCCTGATAGGCTTGCTTGAGGAAATCCTCTCTGTTCCCAGCTTCCCTAACGGCACTAGTAGCGACAGGGAGGACGTGATTTGATTGCTCAAGGTCTACAATGGCCCGGAACTGTTTCAGGGTCTTGATTGTGCGCCGGATTGGTTTGTCTCCCAGGAAGCCTGTCTGATCAAGCCCCTCTCCCACCTTCGCGAGGACTGATTGCTGTCCATACGCGACGAACGACTTGTCCCGTCTAACATCGTAGTTCACGAGTTTTAGCGAGTTGTAGCCTAGGTCTATCACCGAGATTTTCAAACTTGGCTAGGGCCGCCCGTCGTTTCTGTTTTGCTTCGGCGGGGTCATAGTGATTCGTTTTGTCTTTATCAAGACATCTTAGACATGATTTTCGGTGTGAGAAGCCAGCGGAGTTCGCCGGAAATCCGAGGAGTAAATGATGTAATTCGGACCTTTCCCACCCCTCCCTTTTTCAGAACAATTTTGGGACTCTTGGTCCCGATAATCTCCCCTATCATGGAAGTAAGATAAGGTTCGTGTCCGACAAGGATTGGTCTGGAGTTTTGTTCGAGTCTTTCCAGTTTGCGATAAAGTGCTACCTTGCTTCCATCTGGTTTCAATTCGTCCCATTCTTCCAGCGTTGGGATATTCAGGATCTTCGCAGTAATTTCAGCAGTTTCTCGGGCTCGTTTCAGTGGACTCGTGTAGATTTGCTTGGTTTGCAGTCCGATCGACTTCAATGACTTGGCTATTTTCTGCATCTCGGCTCGGCCATCCGGTGTTAGGGGTCGTTCAGAGTCTTCCTCGACAACTGTCATTCGATTGCCTGCTTCTCCATGCCTGAGTATGAACAGGTCAATCTTGGTAGGAGATGCTGTCTTTGACAGTTTACGAATGGGTGTTGGCGAAGTTGTATTCTTGGTATCGACGTTTCTGTCGTCAGACAAAGAGCGCCGTTGTCTTCTTACTCTCTTAGGCTCTGTCAACTGTCCCTACAGCAAGTTTCGGTGAGTCAGATAAAGTTCAGTAACCACGCCTCTCCTTCGAAACGATGAGTGGACCAGGGTGGTCAAGCTACCTCAAGCTCTCGGTTTCGGCCGAGAGATCGAATCGATCCTCCTCATACTATCAGATCACCCTGAGGAAATTGTCAGAAAGATTGCTGAAAAGACCAGCGTTGGAGATTACAGACTAGTTGGTGCAACGACTAAACTTCTCTCTGACACCTACTTCGACACGCCCCATCACTCTCTCTCGCATCGCAAGCTGAATCTGAGAATACGAACGGACAACCAAGACCGTTGGATAACCATGAAGACTCATCCAAGACGAACTCTGTGGGGCGGAATGGTCAGGGCTGAAATGGAGGTTCCCTGGTCCTCTGAGACTATTGAAAAGGTCGTTTCCGAGCTGAAGCTCCCCCCGCAATCGCCTAGTGCAGTCAGCCTGACAACCCCTTCGGGTCCGAATGAATTATTGCAGACAAAGGGCCTAGTTCCCATCCAGCACCGAGAGACACAGCGCCAAGTTCGAAACGTAACGTCAGGGCCAGACGGTTCTCCGACCCTTGCAGAACTGGATGTTGACTCGGTGCTCTATGACTTTGACGATCAGAAGATACGCCTCTTTGAGGTCGAGGTGGAGAGCAAGTCCGAGAAAGGTCAGAACGTAGTAAGGAGCGTCACAAAAAGCCTGAAAGGAGAATACGGTCCGATTCTACGGAGCTGGCGTCACGGAAAACTCGCTACAGGAACAGCGATCGCAAGGCTGTTGAAATCTGGAGAGCTACGACCTCTGATCGATGCTGAAAACCGGCTTCTTCCAGCAGCCTTTGATAGGCTCAACAGAATTCTCTAAGGCCCAAGGAAAGTTGTGTCGGAAGAATAGGCTTTCTTTCCTTAGGAAGGGACTCTGCTCGCGTCCCTGCTTGTTCTACTCCCAGGGAACACCAGACTGAATTGTCCTTAGCTACCTCAGGGTACTCATCCGCGATTACGTGGACTTGGGATGGATGGCAGTGTACACGAAGGAATTTCTTACCAATGTTACGTGGATCCTCAGCGTCGCGGGAGCGACGCTCTCGATTGTTGGGTATGTAAGGTCGGGAACCTACTCCACAGAGTATCCCTTCGACTTGGCACTCATGTATGCAGGATTGGTACTTGTCTTGGGCGGATTTGTGGGTTATGGAATCCTATTGCGAAGTTCGCGAAGCAAGCCCTCAATCCTAATCTGCCCGACAATCTGGAGTCTCAGTAATCTTCTTAGCATCGCTCGCCCACTTGATAGTGGGGAGAGAATTGCTGCTCCGCCCGAGGAGAGGCGAGACCCTCGCTTCCGTTTTCATCGCTTTCATAGCCACTGGCCTAATCGTCCTCCTGTACAACCTTGACCCGATTCCCAACTGGACGCTGTTAGTAGGAGTCTGGGCCGGCTCGGATTTCGTAATTCTGTATCTCCTTCAAAACCAAAGACGGAACGAGAAGGAATTCCAGAAACATCCAGTCAGCTTTCCCAACCCTGAGGGAGGCGGGATTCTCGGCGAATATGTGAGCCGTCCCTGGCAGAACGAGCTCGCCGAAATCGGACGAAGATACCCAAGCAAGAAAGCGAAGAAGCACAAGAAGGAAGATTAGGACGTGGTCTCACACGAGACCAAGAGAGTTCTAGGCATCGCGAGCCTAGTGCTCATACTAATCCTTCAGCTAGCTAGAATCTTCCCTATTCCTTTTCCCGGGTCCGTTCCTTCGGTACTTCCACGCAACTCTGGCGGCCCTCCTGGATATGAGCCGGCCTTAATCTTCAATGACGATGTTTCGTTCACAGCTGGGGCGCCGACCTTCAATCTGTCTCTGACCCAGTCTCATTCCTACATGTGGAAGTTCAACGTCACGTTCGGTTCTGTGAAGATTAATTTGACCGATCCGAGGACGGGCAGTACCTTTTGGACGGTCGGCCCTCGCTCGTCAGGGCAGTGGCATCTTAATGGGACTGGCTTTGTTACTTTCAACTGGACAGCTCCGGCCTCAGAATACTATTCACTCGTTCTCGTAAACCAGAACCTCTCACAATGGTTATCGAATGGTTTCGTATACACTTCTCCGTATTCCACCTGCGACATACATGTATGGGACTTGGATACCCGCATACCCCCGCGTGTCATCTTCTGATGACCTGCGCGTCAATCCCGCGGTGCGAATAGCTCTATTAGGCTCATTAGCCACAATTCTTTTGGTCGAAGCCTTTGAGCGAAGAACTCTCCGTCGGTCGTGTGATGGATGTTCTCCGGAACTGTTACGACCCTGAGATACCCGTCAACATTGTTGACCTTGGCCTAGTCTACGGCGTCGCTATCGACAATGACACTGTGAAGGTCCGTATGACGCTCACTGCGATGGGCTGTCCCGCCAGCGCTTACCTGAGTCATCAAGTCAAGGAACTGATCGAGAAGATACCTGGTGTCAACCACGCTGAGGTCGATATCGTCTGGGACCCGCCGTGGACCCCTGACAAGATGAGCGCAGCGGCGCGTGAAAGGCTACACTCGAACGAGGAACCAGTTACCATCGAGTTCAATCCTGCAAGTTTCAAGCCCAGGAAGAAAGGGCACATCGCAAAGAACCCTGATGGGACCATAGTCCTGATCAACGAGGCAAATTCGCGATACCTCGGAAACGATGACATCGCCAGCCTCTGGGAAAAGAGCGATGGAAACAAGACAATCGACGAGCTAACAGCAGAACTCGCTGCGGAAAAGAAGGTCTCACCTACTGAAATTCGTATGCAGATACTTGAAGTCGTTACTCAGCTAGTCACGATCGGATTGATAGCTCCTGAGGACGCTATAGTTCTCCCTCTTCACCCATAGGCATCCTGCCCCAAGCCCTATCTGCATCTGACAATCCATCAGCCTCATCGACAATTGTACGATCGATCGGCAGAATTCTATGACGCCATCTACTCTTTCAAGAACTACGAGAAGGAGACAGCAAGACTCCACGAACTAATCCAGCAACACAAACGGTCACCAGGAAATGAGCTGCTTGATGTCGCCTGCGGGACCGGGGGCCACATCGCTTACCTGAAACGAAACTATTCCGTTGAGGGCTTGGATATTAATCCGCTAATGCTTAGATTGGCAAGGAAGAAGCATCCGGATGTGGTCTTCTACCGTCGTGACATGACTAACTTCTGGCTGAGGAAAGAATTTGATGTTGTCACCTGCCTGTTCAGCGCTATCGGCCATGTAAAGACAAGGCGTAGATTGGATCTCGCAGTTCGAGCCATGGCCCAGCATGTCAAACCTGGAGGAGTATTAGTGGTGGAATCCTGGCCCACTCCAAAGCAGTGGCAAAACGGACGGCTGGGCGCCAACTTTGTTGATGAAGCCAATCTCAAGATTGCACGGTTCGGCATCAGTAAGGCTCGGGGCAGGCTTTCCGTTCAAGACCTCCACCATCTCGTGGCCACACCCATTCGCATCCAACATTTTGTGGAAAGATTGGAAATGGGACTATTCACTCATGACGAGTATCTCGACACGTTTCGGCAGGCAAAGCTAGAAACAGTCTACGATCCTGAAGGACTAATGGGCCGCGGCTTGTATATTGGAACACGCCCAGTTGATCATTAGAGCAGCAGGCCCATCTCAACCTCATCATGATAGCGATGGTCGTCCCCGTAGAATGTCTCTCTTGCAATCCCTTCCTTCTTGAAGCCGACTTTCTCGTAGACCTTGATGGCCCATTTGTTATCTGCTACTACCGTCAATCCGATTCGGTGGAATCCTCTCTCCTTCGCCAGCTCGATCGCTTTCCTCATCATCAAGGTTCCCAGCCCCAGGTTCTGAAAGTCTTGATGAATATAGATGAGAAGCTCTCCGATGCCTTTGCGCCTGGCGAAGGGTATAGTGAACAGTCGTAAGTGTCCAACAACTCTCTCATCCAATCGGGCAAGTAGGCTGATGTTATTGGTCAAGTCAGATGTCCAATACTCGATTCTGGCCCGGTCGTATGGAGGCAAGCCCCACTTGACGGCCTCCGGTGACATACTAGCATACATGGAGACAAGCGCTTCCTTGTCCTCAGGACGATACAAGCTGAGGATTATCTGACGTCCGTCTTTAAGGGGGGCGTCCTGCTTGGCGTGAGGCTCGGGATTGTACCCCAATAGCGTCTGCTTGAATTGCTCTTCCTTCCGATAAGAAGTTAAGCACAATCATGCTACCCCAAGTTGTCTGAGCGTCAAAGGGATCGGGAGATGGCAGGACGGCTGATGTGGAATGATTTGGATCGCCCATTGAAAATATCAGTCTTGTCAGGCATCGTTGGTGGAGGCTTTGCAATGACCGCCATGACCTACGCAATGCTTTCTGGCGATCCTTGGTTCTTCTTCGAAGGAGTGCCGGGAGGTGTGTCTCTGATCATTGCGTACCTGCTGGTCCCTCTTTTAGTAGCCACCCTGTCTACTGATGGTTTGTTCGTCGGTCAACCCTGGGTACTGCTACTCTACCCATTTTTTCTTGTATCTGGAGGTCTCTTACTGTTGGGCGTGTCTCTTGAGAGGGAGAGAAGGGGGATCTTGGGGATCTTGGGATTCCTCGTGTTCATCGGGTCCGTTCCATTTCTGCTAGGGCTGTTCCTCGGGGTCCTAGCCGTGATAATGAGCCTTGTGGGAGTGCCGATGTTCAGAAGCTGAGAGAAACAACCCTCGGAGAATTACCTGGGCAGGTCGAGGCCAGGTCAGGCCGAGAGGCCAGCTCAAGTCGAAGAAAAATTATTCTTGCGTGATGCATAGTTTATTCGATCCCTTCTCGGCGAGGAGTTCTTGGCGAGGCCTTGGCTCTGCCCTTATTGACACTGCGATTGCGCATCGCCCTTGCGTTCCTCTCTATATACACGATTTGGGGGTCCACTTATCTAGCGATACGTTTCGCTATCGAGACCTTTCCACCGTTTCTGATGGCCGCGATTCGGTTTCTGATTGCTGGAGGGGTGCTTTACGCTTGGATGCGGCTGAGGGGGTCCCCGCGTCCGACGCGGGCGAATTGGAAGGCCGCGACAATTGTTGGGGGATTACTGTTGCTCGGAGGAAACGGTGGAGTGACCAACGCCGAACAAGTGATTCCTTCTGGCTTGGCAGCCGTCTTGATCACAACTGTTCCGATCTGGATGGCCCTTGCTGAACTGTTACGAAGGGACCGGATCGTCCCCACTCTGCATGTTGTTCTCGGCCTGATCCTAGGCTTCGGTGGAGTCGTTCTGCTAGTCGGAGGGGGAGATATTGCCGGCAGCGGTGGTTTGAACCCTTTCTGGGCCGGGGTTCTGATCCTCGCCTCGCTTTCATGGGCCATCGGCTCTGTTTACTCTCGAAAAGCATCTTTGCCAACGGCGCCGTTGTTGGGAAGTGGGATGGAGATGTTAGCTGGAGGAGTTCTTCTACTCGTAGCATCACTTGTTTCTCGGGAATGGGTCGGCTTTCAGCCAAGTAACATATCGCTGCTATCTCTTGTCTCGTTCCTCTATCTGATCATATTCGGTTCTCTGATAGGCTTCTCATCTTATGTTTGGTTGTTGACAAAGACTACGACCGCAAGGGTCTCGACCTACGCATACGTCAATCCGGTCGTGGCCGTCTTACTAGGCTATTTTCTTGCAGGAGAACAGTTGACACTTCGGACCCTACTCGCTTCTGCAGTCATTGTCATCGCAGTAGTCGTGATTACAACCTACAAGTCGAGGCAGACAGTTTCACACAAGGATGGATCGGAGACCTAATTCCTTGTTTCTCTAAGAATTCCTCAAAGATGGCCCTTATACTCTGATAGAGAAATAGGAACTAGTCATGAACCGCACAGTGAAGGTTGAAGTTCGAGAGCTAACACCGGAACTTCTTGACGACTATCTTCGGTTCTTTGATAAGGACGCCTTCACCGATTTTCCAGAATGGTCCGGTTGCTACTGCGGATTCTACGACACCAGGTGACAATTGGGATTCCTCTGCCAAAGCCGGATCCGCTCATCGAGCAGCTCGTGCCGAACGCATCAGATCAGGGAGAGCCCACGGGTTGCTAGCCATTGCAGATGGTAGAGTGGTTGGCTGGTGCAACGCACAGCCTCGCTCTAGCTTCCTAAACATGAGGAGGTATGCTACTGTTATAGACGATCCCGCCGAACCAGTCGGCTCTATCATGTGTTTCCTCGTCGCTCCCGGACATAGAGGAAAAGGTGTGGGTACAGCACTTCTGAATGCTGCTTGCAACAAGTTCCGCCTGGACCGGTTACGTGTTGCCGAGGGCTATCCCACAACCAATCCGATCAAGTGCACTTGGCAGACTCCCTCGGCCGAAGAGAACTACAAGGGACCCTTGAACATGTAGGCACTGTCAACACTTTGGTTGTTGTTTGGCGTAGTTTCAGTCGTCTCTAACTGTTATGTTCTCAGTATGACTCGCTACATGCTAGGCGATCGTCGTATGAGCCTGTCCCCATGGGATGAAGGGAGTGACTCCGACCATATGACGGGTATGAACTGGAATAGCCGGTTGGTTGGCCACCGTAAAATCCTTGCCTGGCAATGGGCCGAGCTACCACGCTACGGGCGTCAGGGGGCGGTTGAGGTTCGACCGTTCCCAGCCAAGAAGAGACTACGCGTTTCTGAGGCGCAAGGGCTCTCAGGTGAAGCAATGAGGCGGAACCCGACGACGACGGTAATCCCCCGAGTCGATGAGAGCAAGCCAAATCCTCGAGCAACCGAAGATTTGACAGAACCAACATGTATCTCAAAGCCGGCTTCAAGGTTCATCGCCAGCTAGAACGTTTCGCAATAGTGAGAAAGCAGCTCTGAGCCTCACCGTTCTCCGAGTCCTAACTATCTCTATCGGACTGTCCACGTGGCTCCTTTGATAGGCTGGTACACTTTGGCTAGGTCTTTGATGAACAGCTCGTAGAGGTGGGGCTGCTCTGTGTGGATTGGGACAAGTGTCTTGGGACTGATCTTTGCGATTGTCTCTCGCAGTTCTGTGGGCATCATGTGTCCCGAGCTGTGAATCTGATACATCGGGAGCCCGAAATGGTTGAGCCAGTTAACGAAGCGTTCGTGGTCGATCTCCATTTCCTCGTTGAACGGTTCCGAGCTGCTGTTGATGAACGCTCCACCTGCGTCAGGCTTGATGTCCAATACCTCATTCATATCATAGGAGCTGGCAGCCAGAACGAACTTTCCTTGCATCTCTTTCACATCTTTCGATGTTTTCACAGTGCTATTCTTCATGACCTCCTTCTCCCAGTTGTAGTAGCTCTTCTTTGACCGCTGGTAGACGACGATGTTCGGGTCATTAGAGATATCTGGAATGGACAAGTGTTTGTCTTTGACCAGTGCCTGCAGCAGATGAGCCTGTCTCAACGAGACAGCTAGGACCCTATTGTTCTTCTTGGCAATCTCGTAGAATGTTCTCAGCCTGTCCACGTCTGCGGTCGAGAAATTTGCGAGCACTAGTCCGCTTGTTTTCAGGACCACATGGTCAACTTTGTCTACAACTTCTGCTTCAGATTGCAAGTCGCCCCGGACCAGATTTGTACCTTCGCAAAGAAACAATTCCGGATTCGATTTCTCCGCCTTCTCCGCAAAATCCTGTGTCATGTCCGACCTCGGTCCATGTGCTCTGAAGTCCCCGCTGTATGCAAGGGTCCCGATTGACGTGTGTACCAGAAAACCGTATGATCCAGGCATGCTGTGGTCCACGTGAATCGGCTCCACTTCTATGCCTCCCATTTTCACACGGTCTCCAGTTCGGAAAGTCTTGAACTGTATCCCATCAAGATCGTTCTCGAACCCACCTGGCCGAGCATCTGACAAAGCCTCAAGAATCATCTTGGTGGTCTCCCCGCAGTAAACCGATATCTGACGGTTGAGAAGAGAGATAGACATTGAATGGTCAATATGAGCGTGGCTGAGGAAGACAGCATCAGCAGGCACTTGCCCGTCTCCCTTGTAGAGGCCCGCGACGTCAGGAATTATTCCGAGACTGATTAGCCCGCTTTCGTTTCTGGGCGAGAGGAAGGGTTCGGAGAAGAATCGTCCCCTTTCTCCCAGGCTCATGCCGAAATCCAGCATGACCTTCGAGTCGCCATCACGGACAAGAATCATGTTCCCGCCGATCTCGCCGGCTCCCCCATAGAAGGTGATTTCGATCATAAACGCACTCTTCTCCGGCTGTCCCCAGTCCTCTGATTATAGAGCTTCAGGCGCTTCTTCGAGGATGCATTTGGATCTGGAGAAGATAACGGGGTCCGCTCTTCGAATCCTTCCGAACGGTAACTCTGTCGCCTGACTTCAACGCTTTGACTCTGACGAAAAAGTGTGAGTGGGGGAGCTCGGGCCCTCTACAGGAGCAGGGGTAAGATTCCAGCATGGCTCTCCGCGAACGGCCGTTCTGTATCATCTGGAATCTCCGACCCAATGCGGGGAAAAAGGAGAGCCTGTCCTTCAGGACGATCACGTAGCCACCCTGTTCCTCTTCTGAGGTGATCTTTTTCGAGTAGACATCCTTCGGTCTCATCCTATCAGTCCCTTCCAACCACTGTTAGCCGATGTGACGATTCCGCTCAGAAGAACTTTGTCTCGTGCGAGTTCATCCACACTCGTTCGGCGGATAGCTTTTCAACCCCCTCCTAGTAGGACACATTTGATCTCGCATCATGGTCGATCTGATTGGTTGGGTCTTGGGGTTTTTGTCCACCCACCCTTCAGGTCTTCTTGCCACGCTCCTCTTTGTCTTTGTTGTCAGTGTCGCTGGTAATCTCATCCCGTTCTTTCCGACGCCCTACTTGGTGGTAATAATCGGGGTCGTTTTGGATGAAAGCTATCTTGGAATCATCCAGATCGCGGCTGTTGCAGCCCTTGGAGCCGCCACAGGAAAACTTGTCAGCTATGCTCTTGGATACGGCGCTCGACGAGCGATTCGCAAACAGGAGAGGTTTGACTCTCTACGAAAACTCTTGGGCGGAAGCACTTTCCTGGTTGGAGTCCTCTTCGCAGCTTCCCCACTAGTTGACGCCGCGTTCATTCCCATGGGAATTATTCGATACAGCCCTCTGAAATCCTACGTGGCTCTCTACACCGGAAAATTCGTCTGGATTCTATCAGTCCTCTATGTCGCCAGGCAATTGAAAATCGTCGACCAGTTCCTTGGAGAGAACGTCTACGCGTCGATCGTATCCGCAGCACTCGTTCTCTCCACAGCATACCTCATCATCAGAGTTGACTGGGAGAAGAGACTTCTCGGACACAAAGACAGTCTTCGAAGCAGGTTACTAAGCAGACTTCGAAACGCCTTCTCTAGGGAACAAAGAAGCGAAGGACAAAAACCTGGACAACAGGATACTTCCCCTTAGGAACTCGAAAAACATTGAACACACTTCAACCACCTAAGTGGAACCTGATACTCAGAACTGGGATAATGGTCGCGCTGGTTGTTCTTCCAATTCTCACCATGCCTACAGTTCGCACATACGGTCTATCGTTCACCATGAAGTACGATCTGGGCTATAGTGGGATACCATTTCCCGGCGGAGTCGTCTCGATAATCAGCAATTTCACCAACACAGGCATATTGACGATACACGTCACCGGAGTTTCGTTCGCTTCCGACTTCTGGTCTAACGGAACCCGTCAAGTTACCTCAGGGTTTCCATTCAACCTGACAGCCAGCATGAACAAAGAGGTGGATACCCCGGTACTCATTCCGACGGAGGCCTTCATCGGCAACCACAATGTCACAAGTACCGCCACTTGGCAGTACAGCGACAGCTCCGGGTGGCACACCGCGGCTCCCGCTGTCACAAGCATCACCGTCAATGTATCCCAGACTCTCGGATCTCTCCTCTCCAGCTTCGTGACAATCTTGTTCATTGGACTTGGCGTAGCAGCGGCGGTCCTTGTCTTAGCCGTGTTTCTGGTCGTGAGGAAAAGAAAGAAGCCAAAACCAAGAGCACCTTTGCCAAGTCCTCAACCGAACCTGAAGACTCTGTCACAGCATCGACATTCGTGAGATCCTGATCCGCGTCAAGGACAATCAGAGTTGGAAGCTGGTTTTTCGGGTTCTGTTAACTTATCGTTGGATAGGTTAACTTGCTCTCATCGACTCCAGGGATTACCGTCGTCGTCGGGTTCCATTTCATCGCTTCAACTGGGAGCCCTTCCGCCTCAAGCCCACTCAGGGTCTTTCTTGGCCTGGAACGGTCGAACCTCAACCGCCCCCAGAACAGGCACTAGGCCTATCATCTATTGTAAGCCTCTCTCACACCCGTAAGCCTTCTTCCAGGTCAATAGACCATTCACAGGCTTCTTACACAGGCGCTCATACACGACGACGCACCACCATACTCCCTCTGCAAAATAATAGTTTGAGGCCCGTGAAAGTATGAAATCACCGCCTTCGACGAAAGGTTTCTCTTCATTCCTGTGGCCCTAATTCATTCGATTGAGGATAAGTTGACTGAAAGCTTCGGACCAATTACTGCTACTAGCTTCCAGTATAGTATCGGCAAGCAAGGAGGGGCTCAGTACATGAGTATCGCGAAAAAATCCGGGTTCAATATCAAACAACCCAGTGGCTTAGAACTGGTTGCCGATCGTCTGGGTACGCTAGGTGGCTGGGGGAAAGTCTCCATCATCGACTTTGATCTCGAGAAGAAGATTGCCAGAATACGATGGACAAACGGTGTTTCGGTTCGGAACCGGAAGGGGAAGACTCCCGTGTGTCATTTCGGCCGGGGGATTCTGACGGGTGCAATGGAACAGGCTTTCGGCAGAAAGTGCGAGTCGCTCGAAGTCTCCTGTCAAGGGAAGGGAGACCGGTTCTGCGAAGCCGTAATAGGTGAACCTGCGGAGATCACTAGACTTGCAGAACAGTCGAACAGAATATCCTGATTAATGGTTTGAATTCGAAGTCGACGTCTTTAGCAGTCTATCTATTCCTTGAAAAGATTGGTCGCGATACTTTTCGCCTTGGTCCGTAATTCTGTACACTCGTCTGCTTCTTCGTGTTGGTGACATCCATTCGCCTGCGACGAGACGGCGTTCTTCCAGCTCGTATAGCAGTGGGTAAAGCGTGCCCGCGCCGATGTGGGCGCCGGTCTTGACTTTCAGTTCTCGCATAATCTCGTATCCATGCTTTCCACCGTTGTCGAGGAGGGATAGCACGAAGAGGTCGAGGAAGCTCTTCACCATTCGTTCGTTGACCGCTCTTGTCATTCTTTCACGGGAACTATCGAGATTCGATATTATCGAGTTTCAATACAAGCGCCCCGCTTAAGAGGCTATCGCGCCACGGCTCTCACGGGACGCAGTTGAGTCAAAAGACCGCCTTTCAGGGATTACAGTGCACCGGATGCCACAGCTCCTATTCGAAGGGAGAAATTCTCCAAAAGTGCCGAAAGTGCGGTGGGCTGCTGGATACAATAATCAATCCAGAGATTCTCAGCGAGAAATCGAAAGACGAGATCGATAGTACTCGATCGATGTGGAAATTCAGGGACTTCCTTCCAGTTGACTCGGAGGACAAGATTGTCTCTGCTGGAGAAGGAGATACTCCTCTCAGAAAGCTGAGTTCTCTTCAGGGAAACGTGTGGGTAAAGGATGAGACGAGAAACCCAACAGGGACGTTCAAAGACCGAGGCGCTTCGTGTGCAATCACCGCTCTGACTCGATTGGGCGTCAAGAATCTCGTTTTGGCTTCCGAGGGCAACGCAGGCTGTTCGTTCGCCCTTTACTCGCAGATTGCGAAGGCGAGGTGTCGGGTATTTCTGCCTCGGCAGGTGAATTCTGCAAAGCAAGAGCTTTCCCGGAAAATGGGAGCAAGGGTTACCCTTGTTGAGGGTACGATTGCAGATGCAGGGCGAAGCGCAGAGGCCGTTGTCAAGAGTGAAAGGAGTTACAATGCCTCTACTTTTGTCACGCCCTACCGCCATGACGGCAAAGGAACGATGGCGTTGGAGATTTGTGAACAGCTCGGCTGGAGGACCCCTGACTGGATCGTTTACCCGCTGGGAGGCGGAGTGGGACTCGTTGGGATGTGGAAGATGTTCTCTATTCTGGAAAAAATCGGATGGATCAAAAAGAGACCAAGACTTGTAGCGGTCCAACCTGCAGGCTGCGCGCCAGTCGTCACGGCCTACAACTCGAAGAGAGAAGACGTGGACGAATGGAAGAATCCCGAAACAATCGCCTTCGGCCTAAAAATACCCAAGCCACTGGCGGGAAAGTGGATCCTTCGCAGCCTCAGAGAATCAGACGGCATAGCCTTGTCCGTCACAGACGAGGAGATCCGCAAGTCAATGGGGCAGGCTCTCAAGGATGAGGGTCTACTCCTCGAACCCTCCAGCGCAACAACGATCGCTGCACTGCCCCATCTTTACGGGGAGAAGATGATCGATAGGTCAGAAGAGGTCGTTGTGATAGCGACCGGGTCCGGGCTCAAGACCCTTGAGCAATTATAGCCACGGTCGGTGATTCGGGTGCTACTTGGACAGTGTTGTTAACCGTTCTGTTATTGTTCTGATCTTGTCCGCGTACGGTTCTAGTTTTGATCGGTCAGTTCTTATCAAGTCTTCGAAATAGGATATGTAGCCGATGATCTCGTCCAGCATTGCGTCGACTGATCGAGGGCCGGTGAAGTGGGACCTGAAGGGAAACTCGTCTTCCTCCTTCGCCTTGGAGGTCAGTTCGTATCTACCGTCTTCTCTCTCTTTAAGCAGCCCATCCTGGACCATTCCTTTCAGCATCGGGTAAATGGAACCCGGTGATGGTCTCCACCATCCCTGGCTCATGTTTTCTATCTCGTCGATTATCTCAGCCCCTGTCTTAGGGGATTTTCTGAGTATGTTGAGGACCCATGGTCTGAGTCCGCGTTTTCTGAACATTCCAAATCCACGAAACATTCGATATCGCTTTTCCGATATTGGGTATCCGATATCGACATATAAAGACTCCCATCGCTTTCCATCCGTTCGAAAAATAAGGCTGCCTTCTCGACCCCCAATGGTGTCTCTTTCCTGCGCCGCCCTTCGTGAATCACCCAGAAAGCATCCTCAAATCGTACCTGCCCCATTAGTCTGACAAGGTTGACCGTTCAGATAGACGACGCGGGCGTCGGTGACCTCCTCCATGGAGTCGTCGTCGGGGTGCATCGAAAGGAGACTGGAGAGTTTCACTACGATATGATACCGGTTTCTTTCTTCCAGAGCCCGAGCTTTGCGGAAAAGGTGTATCAGAAAAAGGCCACCGAGCTCGCGCTGAATCTCCTTTACCAGATGAAGCTTGGAGAGGATGAAGAGATCGAGATTTGCAGTAGCTTCCTCTTCGATGAGACACGACCCCATCTCGCCGAGAAATATGGAAAGACGAGAGTGAAGACGTCGGTGATTACCGGAGATGCCCAGAACAATGTGGAAACAGCTTACCTGGACGAGATCCGGAACTTGGGCTATGAGCCGATCGCTGAGCGCGATGACAAGCGTGCGAGGAGCTTCTTTCACATGCTCAGATGGGTCAAGAACAACCCGGAACGGCTCAGATACGCAAAGACAGGCTGGCCACGACTCAGGAGATACATCAACCTACCAAGAAAGCCTGACGGTCCCGGCTCGACACGTTAGACCATATTGGTTTAGAAAGAAATAAGTCGCCTCTACCGCCATCACATTACGGACCATGAGCTTGCTGGATATGATTACTGGAGAGATGCTTCTCGTCCCAGGCGTTGAGATGAAGGACCATGGAGATGAAGAAGTCGAGCTGCACGTCGGCGGCAAATCATTCGCGCACATCCACAGCCCCGACAGGATAGAACTCCGGTTACCACCCGACCTCAAGGAGGTCATGATCCACCAAGGCACTGTCTCCCGATCCCCGGAAGTTCACGATCGCGAAGGATGGGTCATCCTCAAACTGGGACCCAGACCAGATCTCCGCCACATCATGAGAATCCTGCAACAATCCTACCAGTTCGCCTCTGCCACAATATAGCCAGAAGCGCATAACCGTCCTCTCAACGCTTATACTGTAACCATTCTTTACATCGTCTCATGCCGCTTGATCGTGGCAAGGTCTTCGCCCATATCGACAAGAACCAGCCTCAACACATAGCCAAAGTCCAGGAACTAATCCGCCAACCCTCCATATCCCCAGAGAACAAGGGAGTCAGAGAATGCGCGAATCTCGTCATGCAGTATCTCACAAGCCTAGGTTGCACAGGCGGCGTCGAAGAGACGGCAGGAAATCCTGTGGTCTATGCCCGTTATGATGCGGGAGCCGAGAAGACTATCGTTGTCTACATGATGTATGATACGATGCCTTTTGACGAGCCAGGCTGGCGTGTAGATCCACTAGCAGGTACGCTGGAGGATATTGCTCCTTTCGGTCGATGCCTGGTTGCTAGAGGCGCGGTTAACACGAAGGGAGAACTGCGCGGGTTCCTGAATGCCTGCGAGTCGATCAAAGCAACCCGCCAAAAGCTGCCAGTCAACCTTCTATTCGTCGTTGAAGGAGAAGAAGAGCTCGGAAGCCGCCACCTCCCCGAGTTCATCACAAAGCACGAGAAGGAATTGCAACAAGCCAAAGCTGTCCTCTTTCCATTCTGCTCACAAGACCGGACTGGCAAAGTCGTAATGTATCTGGGCGTCAAGGGAATCGTCTACTTCGAACTCGAACTCGACGGCGCAACTTGGGGAAAAGGCCCCAAAGAGTTCGGAATACATGGGAGCAACAAGGCCTGGGTCGACAGCCCAGCTTGGAGAATGATCCAGGCACTAGCCACGATGACGGGTCCTGATGGCAACAAAGTAGCCATCCAAGACTTCTATCGCCACGCTCAGGTTCCCAACAAGGAGGACCGTGAGCTTCTCCCGAAGCTGGAGAAGACCTTCAACGATGCTGCCGTCAGAGAGGAGATGAAGGTCGATAGGTTCATCGGCGACACTCATGGTATCGAGGCGTTGAAGAAGTATCTTTTTGATCCCACACTCAACATCAACGGCCTAGTGAGTGGCTACACGGGACCGGAGACAAAGACTCTTCTCCCCCACAAGATTACGGTCAAAATGGATGTTCGCCTCGTACCGAACATGAGGAAAGACGACGTGATGCCAATGATCAGAAACCATCTGGACGCGTACGGCTTCAAAGACATCCAGATACGCGTACTAGAATCAGGATACGGTTGGTCGCGGACAAGCTATCAAAGCCCGCCCGCCCAAGCGGTCATCAAATCCTACAAGGAGATGGGAAAAGATCCGGAGTTGTGGCCCACGATCGCGGGAAGCGCACCCTTTGCATTGTTTAACCGTAAACCCCTCAACCTCCCTGTAGTGATCGGAGGGCTCGGCCATGGAGGTCTGCAACATTCTCCTAACGAGTACATCGTCATAGACGAGAAGGGGCCGACCGGTGGCTTGGCCTCGATGGAGAAGTCCTTCGTTACGATGCTGGACAACTTTAGCAAGATGGCCAGCTAGCACGTTCCGAATCCGTCTCGCCAAGGGAATGATTCTTCGGCTAATGTGTGCTCTTGAGTTTGCTCTTGAAAGGGTTGCTTATCTTTCGACTGGAACCAGTGCGCTTTCTAGACCTGTTCTTCTTCTTCTGCCGATTCCTAATGCGAAAAGTCCTTGACTGACGCGGCAATCCTGTTCAGTGCGGTCTTGCGTCTGAACTAGTATATCTACGTTCGACCCCTGATCGAGTTAGACGGCGAAGCGCCTAGATGGTCAAAGTCGCATCAGAACCAATTCCCCATTTTGCTATCAATATCATCGGTAACCTTCTTAGCTTGAGAGCTAACCGGTTGAGGAGACGAACTTGGAACTAGGACCAGAAGCCGAAGAAGAAGAAATCGACGTAATATGGGACGAAAACGGGACAGCAAGATACAGACTACTGAAAGACCATAGAATTGTAGACTTTGATGGTCACAACATCGCCTGGATGGACGATGACGGGTTCATCTACGATTACAACGGACACTACAAGGCCTTCTACGAGAACGGTATCATGCGCGATCCCGCAGGCGCTGTCATCGGACAGGGCCAAGACCCAGCAGGCCCCAAACCTGTCCTCCCTAACAAGGGCCTGATTCCGGAAGCATCAAGACCGGAGAAACCTCCCGCTAAGCCCAAGGTGAAAAAAGACAAGGATTCCCCGAAGAAACCGGAGGCTTCACTCCTCTGGTCCCAGAAGATGCTCGAAGAACTATAGGACATCAGAGGGCAGAGCGAGGCCGGCCTGAAAAGAGCCTAGATCTGAATCTCACCTCGCCTACAGAGAGTCTGGATTGATGAGAAATTCGTAATTCCTCCACACAGTCTAGACTGGAAGGAATCACTTCGGACCTCAGTACAAGTTGACCCTGTACTATCTTCCAATCGCTATCTTCGTAGCGGTTTACGTCCTGATAATTCTACGAAACCTCCGATGGTTTCGCATCCCGGTCTGGACCATTATGCTGGCAGGAGCCGTTGCAATGATCTTCTCAGGGGCCATCCCGCTAGGAGACGCCTACGCAGCAATCAATCTCAACGTGATCTTCTTCCTGCTCGGAATGTTCTCCGTGGTTGCCGCGATGGATCTCTCGGGTCTCCTAGAATACCTTACTCTGAGACTGCTCCGCGTGGCAAAGTCGCCGCAGAAAGCATTTGGGCTGGTTCTCGTTGGAATAAGCATGATGTCAGCGTTCTTGGTAAACGACACATTGGCTCTAATGGCCACGCCGATCATGTTGAGTGTAGCCAAGCAGCTGCGTATCAGACCCAGGGTCTTCCTCATCACCTTAGCCTTGGGCGTGACCATTGGTAGCACGATGACGGCCATTGGTAATCCCCAGAATCTCTTGATTGCACTATCCACAGGAATCCCAAACCCCATGCTGGATTTTCTGTACTATCTTGCCCCTCCAACACTCGCAGGGCTTGGAGTAACATACCTAATTCTCAGATGGTACTATAGGAAAGAATTCGCAAACTCGACACTAGCAGAACTCCAAGTTAATCCTAGAGAAGCGATCAAAGATCGAAAGTTAGCAAAGCTCTCAGGATGGGCAGCCGCAATAGTTGTGCTCGGCTTCTTCCTAGTCGGCATCGCCGGACTGTTCGGTGTTCAGGGAAATTTCAACCTTGGAACCATCTCACTCCTCGGCGCAACTATCGTATTCTTGGGAAGCGGGAGACGAAGAGATATTCTGAGATCGGTCGACTGGGGGATCATACTCTTCTTCATTTCTCTCTTCATCGTAATGCAAGCGTTCTGGGAATCAAACGCTCTCCAAAGCCTCATGACCTACTTGCCCGTTCTCAACAGATCAGACCCTGGGCTTTCGATCGTCACGATAATTCTGGCAAGCGCATTCTTCAGCCAACTCCTAAGCAATGTTCCATTTGTCGCAGTCTACATCAAAGCGATGCAAGCAGCAGGATTCACCGGCGCCGATGTCAAACCGTGGATGGCTCTAGCCGGTGCCAGCACACTCGCTGGAGGGATCAGTCTCCTGGGCGCGGCCAGCAACGTCATTGTACTAGAAGAGGCCGAGAGCCGGGGGTCGGGATTTGGATTCGTTGAGTTCTCAAAAATCGGGCTTCTCGTAACGATTCCCAACCTTCTCATCTTGTACCTCTTTCTTCGAGTGCTATAGCTCGAAATCCCACACTCTCAAACACTCCAAGATCAATCGGGGGCAACAAGGTCGATTTGACACCTTTCTGGCTGTTCAAATCGTTGTATCATATACTCGGCCCTCTCAAACCGGGGATTCAACTCCAAGAAAAGGGAGAAAGGAAAAACAAGAATGGATTCATCGGCAAAACGCAAAGTGGGCGCTATCGCCCTAATCGTCGCAGGAATCGGCGCTTTCCTCGTACCGTTCCTCCTACACGGGCCTGCGTTACAAGCTTCAAGCAGCAACGGCGGCACAAACAGCAATGACAACAACGGCGGGACCACGACGACGACACCCTCAGCAACGTGCACTTCTGACCCAACGAGCACTGACCCCGGCAGCCATAGTAACGAAGGCAAGCACCTTGCAAAGGGACACGACAAACAAGACAAACCGGACACGGATCTTGTAGGCAAAGCGCAAGGGTTCATGGCGGCTCTAGGCAAACACAACCCGCAACACGACGCAACTCACTCCACCAAGACCGACAACGACACCACCAACACTCCGGGGCTTCACTCGAATGACCACGACACCGACGACACTGGGGCTTGCGCGGACAACAAGGATAACGACAGCTCCGAAGATCAAGGCACCGACGATTAGTGGGCCTAGAAAACACTGCTAGGCTCCCCAACCTTATTTTTTACAACTCACGCGACCCTCTCGTTCCTTTCAGACCTCGTTTTCTCGTCACAGGCCTGTAAGGTTTAGAAACATCCGAAGAACACTTGCCCAGCGCGACTGAGAATGATAAACCAGGGCGAAAAAGCTCCGAACTTCACACTCCCAGATACTGACCGAAAACCTCGCGGCCTTCACGAGCTTTTGAAACCCAATGGCGCAACAATACTTGCCTTCTTCCCTGGAGCATTCACCAGCGTATGCACCCGTGAAATGTGCACTTTGCGTGATAACATGCAGGAGCTGAACAAGATCAACGCGCAGGTTGTGGGAATAAGCGTCAACGATCCATTCACCAACAAGGCTTTTGCACAGAATAACAACCTCAACTTCCCAATTCTCAGCGACTACAACAGAGAAGTTGTCAAGCTCTACAATGTCTACCACGAAAACTTCGGCAACCTCAAAGGATACACCGTTGCAAAGAGGTCTGTCTTCATACTGGATCACAATGGAGTCGTTGTCTACAAATGGGTCAGCGACGACCCGACCAAGGAACCGAACTACGAAGAGCTGAAGAAAGCAGCGGCAAAAACGACTTAGGCCTATCATTAATCGCCGATTGTGTCGAACGACCGTGATTTTTTTTTCTCATGCCAACGATTCTAGAATCTTCAATGCCCTAGTGGCATTGTCTCCGTTCTCGTCGTGGCGCAAATAGACGTAGATAGACTCGCTTCCCTTGCTAATTTCTTTGATCTTCCCCGTCCAGTCATCAATCATTTTGTCATCGTATGTTTCTCTTCGCAACCTGAAATACGGAGTTTTTCCAGTCACTTTGAAAACTGGTTTCATATCTTCTGTTTCTGCTATGCAGAAGTTCGCGTCATGTTTCTCTAAAGTTGAATATGTAAGATCGTTAAGCCAGGATTCGTGTCTGAATTCGAATACTCTTTCTACGATCTTGGAGGTGTTCGCGAGGAAATCTTCCAGGAGTTTCACGTCCTGTTTCGAATAGGGTGGAAGCTGGAAGAGTACTGGACCATTTTTCTCTCCAAGAAACCTCAAAGTCACTCCAAGTCTCTCGGTCGCTTCAACCGATCCCTTCCCAAGTTTCAGGATGTGCGTGATCTGTCTTGGTGCTTTGAATGAGAACTTGAAATTGTCACCGGTCTTGCCTGCCCATGATTTTACCACTGCAAGGCTCGGAGGGGCGTAGAAGGAACTGTTGATTTCCACACTGTTGAGCCGCTGAGAATAATAGGAAATGAATTCTTCGCTCTTCAGATTCTCCGGGTAGAAGTTTCCTTTCCATCCAACATAGCTGAAGCCTGAGACGCCTACCATCGCTTTTGTATTCAATAGGAATCGGTCCCCTAGGGAGTCGGATCTGGAAAGGTTTCTAAGGCCTTCCTCACGTTAACTTGACTTATGCCTACGTCACCGACAACCCTAGACTCGGTTGGACTCCCACTCGGATCATCCGCGGTCGATTTTCAACTAAAAGGAGTAGATGACAAGACTCACAAACTGAACAGCTTCGCTGACCGGAAAGCATTGGTAGTTGTATTCAGTTGCAACCACTGCCCTTACGTTCAAGCCTACGAAGACCGTATGATCCAGCTCCAGAAGGATTACTCGGCAAAAGGAGTAACGTTAGTGGCGATAAACAGCAACGACGACACCGGCTATCCGGAAGACAGCTATCCAAACATGATCAAGAGGGCAAAGGAACGCGGCTTCAACTTTCCCTACCTCAGAGATGACACTCAGGAAATCGCCAGAAAATATGGCGCAATCTGCACGCCACACGTCTTTGCGTTCGATCAGCAGCGCCGACTTCAATACAAGGGCAGAATCGATGACAACCGAAATCCAGAATTGGTGAGGATTAAAGATCTCAGAGACGCATTGGACGCGATGCTCGCCGGCCAAAAGCCTTCAGTCCAGGAGACAAGACCCTTCGGTTGCTCTGTCAAGTGGAAAAACTAGGACGTCTTAGGATTACGGTTCTGCATTTTGAGCTTTAATATTACCGCTATCCTCTAGTAGGATGATAGTATGGGTAAGCGAAAGGTCCTCAGCGAGGCCAACCTCAGTGAGATGCTCACGCCTGGTCCAGGCCAGCTTTACGGGACCGTCAAGAATCTTCTTGGCTACGACAGGGTGCTGGTCGAGTGCGCCGACGGGGTCACAAGGGTGTGTCGAATTCGAGGAAAAATGAAACGCCGCGTTTGGATCAAGATGGGCGACACGGTCCTAGTCGCTCCCTGGGATTTCCAGCCAGAGCGCGGGGACATTATGTTCCGGTACACCCAGGGACAAGTTGAGTCTCTCCGAAGATCAGGCCAACTCAAGGTCTAACCCCTAGACTAGAGCTCGCAAATCCCTTTTCTTCTGAGATTTACGGCCGGCATTCCATGAGTGCTGAAGAACTAAGACTCCAAGAAAAATGGGCACTTTCGGGGAAAAATACGACCCGGAAGTCTGGTGGAGCGTTTGTATGTTGAAGAGAAAGGATTGACAGAATTACATTCCGTGCTTGTCTTTAGTATGCTGGTTTAGAGCGGCTTCAGAGCCGAACTTGGCACCGCACTTTGCGCAGGTGAACTGTCCCGTCGTGGTGGCCCCTACGCTCGTTGTCTTCGTCATTACACCTAGGGCTGCGATGATGATGCCGACGACTGCGACGCCTATGGCACCGTATACTCGAGTTCTTGGTACGAATCCGTAGTATGCGGCTCCCGCTATTCCTGCTATCAGCAGTATTACTCCGAGTATCACTATGTACATTTTCATTTTTTCTATCAGACGGGACTCGTGTTATTGGATGGCATTTAAGCCATACCAATCGCGCTGTGACATGGGCCAATCCATCCGTGAAGCCTTAACTAAGATCAGAGTAGTGTTCAGAAGACGGCCACTGACCCATGCCCCTTGAAAAAAAGCAGCTTTCCATGAAAGACGTCCAGAAGTTCGATCCAACCCCTCTCTATCTCTACACCGCAAAGGACGCGCTGAACCGTGTCACGGTTCTGAAAGAAGCGAATAAGGACTCGTATCTCATAGCCGGCCGATACTCAAGCTCCACCAGCGACCATCGGCTCTATACTCCCCTCAACGAGGAGGAGAGTAAAGAGATTGAAAAACTAGTCCGAATCGGCAGGAAGGACGCCACGATCAGCTTCCTCTGAGCGCTTGCAGAATAGATGTTTTTACATGATCACGGAGTTCCGGCCAGCATGACACCCCTCGAAGAACTGTCGCATCTCATCTCCCAAAAAGGACGACGAATACTCGTCGCACAAAACCCCGTCGACCTAAAGACACTGCAAGGAGAAAATTCCGTTTACATTCTCCAGCTGCCTGAAGAGGGCCATGCCGCTGGAGGGAGAGCTGGTGGATTTGGAGAGAGACGCATCGAGAAAATCTACTGCTTTCACTACGAGAATGGAGCCTGCCGCAAGCTCTTCGAAGTAGAAGCTCCCGAGAAGCTGGAAAAATTTGAGCTCCCATACCACGCTGCAGGCACGCCTGTAATACTCCCTGACGGTTCTGAGAAAGTTATCTCGGGAGTAATAGATCCAGAATTCATCGAATCCTATCGACAAATCGTCTAGGCTTTCTGCCCTAGGACAACGTCGCTAGAGCTGCGGTAGTCCTTCGACTTTCGACAACATAATGTAGATTGTAGACTGTGTTGACGGACGGGTTAGTCTCTTCTCCAAGGCCTCTTTCTCCTCAGGAAGCAAGTCCCTTGCAACGTAGATCTCGATCGTCTCATGCTTCGCCTCGGCAAGTTGTTTCAAGCGGGTTTCCAAGTAGCCGACAGCAGATCGAAAGAAGTTGTCCGGAAGCTCGGGGAGTTCGACGTCGACCAGAGTCGTCGGGTCAGCTCTAGCACGGAGCATTTCATAGAGCTCGGAAGTATCAGGCATCTCGATCCTCAAGTGCTCGTGGCGAAATTCTTCGAGGTTGAAGCTCATTCGTCCCCACCTCTGCTTCTTCCATAGCTTCTGCTGGTCACTAGGCGAGATGCCGCTACCAAAATCTGCATACTCAAGTGTCACGTTTGCGTTTTCGAAGTACTCTGAGCGAACCACTCTTCCCCGGTGAACGTACCGTGCTGTCCCGGCAATTTCAGAGGATTTCCCAGAATCATCTGTCGGCGAGATATCGCTTGTTATCTGATAGATGCTGATGGATTTGTCGCCAATAGTTTTCGGGAGGAGGTATCGTCGAGCGGTGTTCCTCTGGTCCTCGAAGATGGAAGGGTCGGCGAATAGGCGCTTGAATCGAAGTCGGACACTGTAGAAATCGGCTTCAATTACCATGTTGCGATCGGCCCAGCCTACCTCAGCTTAGAACGGGCATACGCTCGCGCATTCTTTAACTGATTCCAACATCATTATCTGCAATCATGTCGCGTCGGGTCAAGGAATACTTCGATCAAGTCTCATCCCAATGGGACAATATGAGAAAGAGCTTCTACGGCGAGGAGGTTCGGGACGCCGTCTTGAACGCGGCCCGGATTAGTCCCGACGACACCGTCCTGGACGTTGGCGCTGGAACAGGGTTTCTGACTCAAGGGGCTGCTATGATCGCGCGCAAAGTAATCGCGCTCGACTTCTCCAGGGGTATGAGCGATGAATCAATTGCGAAACTGGGAAAGGGGAAGGTCGAGTTCCGGATTGGAAACGTCGAACACATGCAGTTGCCAGATTCATCTGTCAATGTTGTAATCGGCAACATGGTATTGCACCACTGCCCCCATCCAGACATGGCGATTGCAGAGATGGCTAGAGTGCTCAAGCCTGGGGGAAGAATCGCAATCGCCGACCTGCAAGAACACAGCTACGAATGGTTACGGAAGGAACACGCGGATCTGTGGCTTGGGTTCAAAATGGAGGATGTTCTTGGGATGATGAAAAAGAACCGGTTAGAAGACGTGAAAGTTGACGAGTTATCCTCTTGCTGCACAAGCACGCAAGAAGAACAACGGGTGAAGATCCCAATGTTCCTAGCGTCCGCCCGGAAACAAGTTTGATCTGGCGAGAGATTTCGATGGACTATCAGACGATTCTAGTGGGCTAGTTTTCGTGAGTGGGCTAGCGCTCTTGGAGCATGGGTAAGAGGTTTGAACCGGTTTTTCTCGTCGACAAAGACGATCTTCGGACTCCACTGTTGAGCTTCCTTCTCGTTCACCGATACGAAGGCTGTGATGATGATCTCGTCCCCCGGCTGTACTTTCCTGGCAGCCGCTCCGTTGAGCGCGATTATTCCGCTTCGCGGGTCCGCCGGGAGTGCGTAGGTGGAGAACCTTTCGCCGGTCGTAATGCTCCAAATGCCAACTTCTTCGAAGGGGAGAATGCCAGCCGCTTCCATTAGAGACGAGTCTATCTCGATGCTTCCCTCATAGTTGAGATCCGAACCTGTCACTCGTGCTCTGTGAATCTTGCCCTTGAGCATTCTCAACTGCATTCTTGCTCTTTCCCGCCTTTTCCCCTACTAAGATGCTTGTGACTCGCTAGATTTGAACCGGGGCTACTGTCTCTCTAGAGAACTGGGTAGGCACCGGATATATCTTTGGCAGCTTTGATGCACGGCTAGACCACCTAGCTAGTCGGTGTAATGGCCGCGCCTGTCTTTTGCTTCGGTTTAGTCCCTCGGGCGAGGAAAAGCAGGATGATTCCAATTACAACGAGGGCAATGCCAGAGAAGAACGAGGCGGTGCCCACCCACCAGTACCACGGTAACGGGACTGGGGGCATGGACCACAGGGGACCACCGATAAGACCGGCCATAAACAGAAAAATTCCCAACACGGTTAGCGCGAACCCTGACGTTTGAATGGTATACTTGTCAAATCGTTGCAACGCGCTCATCTTGTGAAAAGGAGCGGACGGACCTCAAAAGCTAGTCGGTTCGTCCGTATGCGATAATCGATCGAGGTTTCCACTTCTTTCTCTGCTCGGCTCGAAGGATAACTAGCTCGTTCGTCTCCGGATCGGCTCGAACGTTGAAAATCTGCTTCTGGTTCTTAGCCACGAACCTTCTTGAGCGGTCAATCCTTCCGCACTCAAGGGGCGAGCAAGTCGCTGCTTCACTCATAGTATTTGCTGATTCTAGTATCCCCTCTTACCCGATACTTGCCGATCATTGTGTCTTCGTCGGATTTGTAGGGGATTCTTGACGTAATCCCCAGCTTCCGAAGTTCATCCCTGATTCGCATCACGTCGGCAACGTCGGTCCAATCGTAGGTATAGATGCAAATGACGCGGTTCTCGGATGTGGCGTTGGAGTTGGGCTTCGTGGTGGCGACTTTGGAAAAACTTCCGAGCCTGCTCTTTCGCAACCTGGGTTCGGAGCATGAGTTCTCTCTCATAAAGCAGAGGGGTTACTGAATGTTGAAGTCCACGATTCGTCTAAGGACGGGGCTATGCCCAAGGCCCGCTTCGACAAAGACGAGGTCGCGAAGCTAATTGAAGAGAAGGCGAAGGAGCGAGAGGTGGACCTCTTCATACGGGAAATTCTAGAAGTAGAGCAAGAGATGTTCGAGATAGAGCATCCCGGTGATTCTGTTCCCGGTAAGTCAGCTTTCGACAAATTCACATCTACAGCTACGGTGCACGACAAGATAGTAGAACGGAAACTCTTGCTTCAGATGATAGAAGAAATCGGTGGACCCGAGGCAATCAAGAAGCTAGAAGAAGCTCGGAAACGCGAGTCAAAGACAGCCGAGAAAAGCTCTCAAGCTGGGAGCAGGCAGAATATAGAAGGCCCACTACTTCATATCTACGAATGCGCTGAGTGCGATTTCAAAAGCTCTCCGGGCAAGAAGTTCGAGCTTGACGAACACCAGATGGAAACCGGGCACTCTGGTTACAAAGAACTGTTTCTCTAAAGGAAAGAGCGACTAACGAGAAACCTGTATGAGGGCGAGACCTTGCTGCGTTTTCGTTAAGTATAGCTTGCCAAATTCATAGGAGAGTTTAGGCATTGAAGAAGCAGTCGGACCCCGCGGACGCTGTCCTCAAAGAAATCGAGGCGATTGGACAACGTTCATTCATCCCATCTATCGGCCCCGTCAAGGGGAGGATTCTCGCGGAAATCGTGAAGAAGACTCGGCCCAGACAGATTCTGGAGGTCGGAGCTCTCTATGGCTATTCCGCCATACTGATGGCCAAGAACTCGCCTCTCGGAATTGAGATCGTATCGGTCGAGAAGAACCCGGAACATGTTCGCATCAGCAAGGAGAACATCAAGCGGGCAAACATGGAACGGAGCATCAGGATGGTAGAAGGAGATGGAAGGACAGAATTGGGGAAGCTCACGGGAAGCTTTGACCTGGTCTTCCTGGACGCAGAAAAAACACAATATCTCGCCTATCTGAAAGCTGTCGAAAGGAATCTTCACAAAGGCAGCGTCGTCGTTGCAGACAATGTGGGCATATTCAAGGATCAGATGCAGGACTATCTGGACTATGTCAGGAACAAGGGTCCGTACAAGAGTCGGACGGTTGAAACCCTCCTAGAATTCTCAGACAGTACCAAGGACGCTATGGAGATAAGCGAGAAACTAGAATAGTCTACCAGGGACTAGGAGCGTGAAGAGCTAACGGGATTTGTCTTCTCGTTCAGCTGGGCGCTATTCATCGTATATGAAAAAGTGACCTTGCGGATGCCATGGCCCCTCAAGCATTTTCTGCTCGGTCAGTTCCCTGGCGAGTTTGAGGCTCAACGTCAAGTCATGAGAGTGAGAAGCAACGAGGCGTTGGTTTGACGGGAGTCGGCGGCCGCGGAGAAGTTCTAGAATCGTTCTATGTCTCGGAGGACGTTGCAGTATCCCGACACGAACCTGCCTATCTCTCCGGTAACAGGGTCGTAGCTGTGTCGTTCCGCGTGGCCGATATCACGGCCGTAGACGTGAATGCTTGTTGTTGGTTTTCCGGAAATATTGTCGACTCTATGGATGCCGCGGTGACCTAGAACGGTTACGTGTCCTTTGGTGTTGATCTTCTCGCTAACCTTCTCGATCTTCGCAATCTTGGAATTCGATCCATCATCGGTTCTGCGGAACAGTGCTTCCCGCTCTTCCCCATCATAGACCCCAATAAGTGCCCATGTCAAGTGGTCGTGGATTGGAGTTGTCTGGCCGGGATGCCAGACTCCTCCGATTATCGAGAACATCTCGTCCCTCGGCATATGGATAAGGGTCATCGCGAACCTATCCTTTCTCGGCGTGAAAGCTTCGGATGGAACCGATCCGGGGCTCTTGATGAGTTTCTCGAGGAGCGGTTCTATCTGTCTCAGAACTTCTGACTCGTTTGGGTATTTCCGGACGCACGTGTCGACGTCCATGGCGAACTGGCTGGTCGAGTACTGCCCTGTTTGCATCGGGATCCATTTCAGAGTCCAGCACTAATAGCCTTAGCGTTGAGTCGAACTTGATTGGACCCTAAAGCAGCATTCCTACGCGATGGAGCGCCGGCCCTTCCGGGCGACGCGCAACGGTCGTCAAAACAGAAAGCAATAAGTCAATTCCCGTACAGATCATTCTCTGTGAAGCTCGACAAAGCCCCCCTCAAGATGGAATTTCTCAGGAAGAAGCTGAAATGGATTCAGCAAACGATGAAGGAACAGGGAATAGACCTCTGGATCACCTTCACTAGGGAAGGGAACGAGGATCCACTGGCTCAGGATCTGAGGTTCAGCGATCTGACATGGAGGTCCGCGGCGATAATCGACCAGGATGGTACGAAGACTGCTGTTGTGGGAGGCTTGGAGGTTGATACGATTCGGCAGAACAAGTTCTACGACGAGGTCGTTGGATACGCAAGCGAGGGCGCCGCTCCCAAGCTGAAACAGATAATCGGAAAAAGGAAGCCGAAGAGTATCGCCGTCAACTCAAGTTACGACGAAGGCGCTGCAGATGGTATAACGAGCGGCATGGAAGCATATCTCAAACGGGCATTGAAGGGATATTCCAAAGGGTTCGTGTCAGGGGAAGACTTGGCTATTGCGTTGCGCGCGAGGCTTGTCCCGGAGGAGGTCGAACTTGTGAAGAAAGCGATAGTCGAGTGCGAGAAGATCTATGACGAGGTCGAGAGTGCTATCAGACCCGGCAAGAAGGACAGGTACGTACATGAGTTCGCCCACAAGCTTCTCGCCCAAAGGAGTCTATCGACCGCCTGGGCTTTTGACCGTTGTCCATCTGTGAACGTTGGCGGCGATCCCATGGGCCACATAGGCTATCACAATACCACTATTCGGAACGGCGATTTCGTCAAACTCGATTTCGGAGTCAACTATGAAGGCTATTGCAGTGACATCCAGCGAGTCTATTTCGTTGGTCCCGGAAATATTCCTAGCTCGGTGAAGCGCATGTTCGAGACCGCTAGAGCTGCAAATGATGCGGCTCTCGCAGCTCTGAAGCCAGGAACTGTGGGTTACAAAGTCGATAGTGCTGGCAGAAAGCTAATTGTCAAGAAGGGCTACCCGGAGTACAAACATGCTCTGGGACACGTCTTGGGTCGGAGCACTCACGAGATTGGTCCTCTCCTCGGTCCAAGGTGGCCGAACAGGTATGGCAAGCAGGTCGAGAAACCCGTTCAGAGAGACATGGTCTTCACGATCGAACCCTCAGTCACAAGCAAGCTTGGAACATGTAATCTGGAACAGGATGTTCTGGTCACAGCGAGCGGCTACCAACAACTATCTAAGCCACAGGAAGACATAATCAGGGTCGGATAAACCTCGGAACCGACCAGGACGTTGGAGCAGACAACTCACACGTGCCCCGTCTGCGGTACAACAGGGCCATGTACTCGTTCATCTGGCGAAACAGACGAGTTCAGGTATCACAATTGCCACGTTTGCGGGTCGACTTGGAAGGAGCAGAAAGACCCGTCTAAGGCCAAATCGTAAATGAAAACGCAGACTAGGCGCTGCGCGATCTTTCCGATCTAGTTTCTAGGCTATTTCGGGTCTGCTACATGTGGAGGTGGATGTTTGCCTTTGGCGTGAAGGAAGAGATGCTTGGCAGACTTGTACGTGTGCCCGGCAGACAATGAAATCAAGCTTGTAAAGACCCAGAAGAAAGGAACCCCCTGAATGGCGATATTCGTAATCTTGTAGGTGTAGATGCCTTGGACCCCAACCCCCGTTTCTGTGATCGTCGTTATTGGAGGCGTGGTGAGGAAGATGTAGAGAAGCAGGAGCGTGCTCGCAAAGCCTACGAGTGATACGAGGCTCATCAACGACTCGATGATTCTCTCGAACTTTACCAGGAGGCCCATAGAATAGCCCAATGGGAAAGGTCCCGGACATAATCGAGTTGTTACCTAACAGGTTGGTTCTTTGCACTCTCCTCCATTGCTTGAGGGCCTGTTGGGCGTTTGTTCGGAATCGTTTACTGGGCTCTTCGCGAGCGGGGGCAACAGAACTCAGCCCTGAATGCCTACTTTTTAGTCCTCGAGAGTACGGTGCCTGGTTCCTATGCCAGCAAAGCTCAAGGGAAAGATCGCCGTTGTTACGGGTGCGAGTCGGGGCATTGGTAGGGGTATCGCGCTAGGCCTAGGCGAAGCAGGTTCCACAGTTTATGTGACGGGAAGGACCCTTCGGAATGGAGATAGCAAGCGGCCAGGGTCCGTCACCGCGACTTCAGAGGAAATTTCCAAAATCGGAGGGCATGGCATCGCCGTGACATGCGATCATCGATCGGACTCTGAAACGGAGGCGGTTTTCAGACGTGTACAGAAAGAACAAGACAAGTTGGATATTCTAGTTAACAATGCCACCCTCTATTCTTTGGACTATGGGCCGCGGGAAGATCTTCCATTTTGGGAGTTACCGACCGAAGAGTGGGACATGATGCACAATGTCGGACTTCGTTCGTATTATGTAGCAAGCAGTTTCGCTTCGAGAATGATGACACGTCAAATGAAAGGTTTGATCGTCAACGTATCCTCTATGGGAGCGGTCAAGTATACCGGTAATGTTTCTTACAATGTCGTGAAGGCCGGGGTCGACATGTTCACAAAGGGAGCGGCGGAAGAGTTGCGCAAGCACAATGTCGCAGTTGTTTCACTGTGGCCGAGACTGACCCGGACCGAGGGAGTTCTGGCTCACCCCGACCTGTTTCCTGACTTGACCAATTCTTGGTCGCCTTTATTCAATGGCCGAGCAGTGGCAGCCTTGGCTAATGATCCTCGAATTATGGAGAAAACCGGCCACGCGTTTCAAGCCCCAGCACTCGCGAAAGAGTACGGGTTTACAGATATCGACGGGAAAGGATCCACGACGTGACCATTTTGCATTCGTGGAATCCATAATCTTTCAAGGTAGTGCCCGCTGCATTACGTGTTGCACTGCAGATCCAGTTAGGATTTTCAACTCGACTGGAGAATGCCGTTCGCAATAAGAACTGACGGTCGGACGTATGAGCACTAGCAATCTCATTGAGGACAATCTTCCGGCGCCAGTTGTATCTCTTGTTTTTACATACCTTTTGTTTTTTCTGTAACTATTTTTTTCTTGCTAACTAAAATGCGACCCGCCTAGGGGTCGGTTTTTCCCGGGCCCCGCCCTTCGTGAAGACTCATAGAATCCACGTTTACCAGCCTCTGCCTACCGTTCCTTCCTTCGTGAAAGCCGCCGATTCTCATGGGGGCGCTTCAAGACGGTCCTCCAGTGGGGATCTGCTCAGTCGCGGCCTTTCAGCGCTCTAAGAGCGTTCAGGGTCACCCAGGGATTGGGCTTTCCCACCTCGCCCAGGCTTGAGTAGATGTCCGGAACATCAACGACTTTTCCAGCGCTCTTGTAGACATTGGAAATGTCGATGCCTTCCTCCTGCACGGAATGCCATTGTCCAGTCTTCTTGTCCTTCACGAAGTTCCGCCTTAGTGCGCGAAGATATGTCGCCTCCATAGGCCAAGTCCAGTCTGGCAACCGTTTCGACAATAACAACTCCCGAGCGTCCTCGGTCCGATCATCTCCACCGAACCCAAGCGCTGTTACAACTCGCAATCCATGGAGGATGTCATAGAAGTAGAATAGCGGAAAATGCAGTTGCGTCCATTCCGGAAGAATCACCTTGCCGGATGTATCGCTCTTGAACAGGCGGTGCATGAGCAAGAACTCCACTCCTTTTTCCACCGCTTCCCGCCCGCCACGCGGCCATTTCTGAGGGTCCAAGGAGGAAAACGCCCACAACGGCTCTATTGTCGACATGAACGAGCTATGGTGGACCACCCCAACACCATTTCGTTTCTCAGTCTCGCAGTTCCATCCTCCATCCTCACGCTGGTTCTTCACAAGCCATTCAAACATCTCGCGTACGCGGGGATCGTTTTCAAATCCAAACTCTGCGAGTGTCCGTGCCATGTTGCCGGTTACACAGGGCTCCCAGACCAAACGCCAACCTCGCAGATCCTCATCAGGATATTTTGGCGGAGGCCACGATCGATCCTGTCCGTCCATGACTCGTAGAAAATACTCGCCGCCTTTCCTAATCGAAGAATGTGTTCCCGGAACGCCCATCTCAGCCATCAACATTAACGCCCAAACAGTCGCCTTCCACTTAGGCCAATACACATCCTCCCCATCGCCCCAGTAACCCGCTGGGTGTTGTTCTCTCAGATATTCGGCTACGGGACCCCAAGATGCTATCCCATTCAAGGTTGCTACAACCTCGGCATCGCTCTCGGATCTTCCAAGAATATCCTTGAATGTCCAGTATCGAACGCCTGGATTCTCATTCTTCAAGAGCCAGGCGACAGCCTGATCCCAGTTCGCGACCTCGATGGTAGTTGCCAATTCGTCGAAACCCCGTTGGAGGAAGGATTAGAGGTCCGGCAATTAAAGCGAACTCTGCAGAATCCTAATAGAACCCAGCCATACAATCGAGAACCAGTTGAGATGGAATCGCGTCAGGCCGAGTATTTCTGGTAGAACTCTTCAAGCTCTTTCCGGGTCGGGCTTCCTCTAGTCTCCGGCCTACCAGCCTTTAGCGCTGCTGCCATGTTTCCATGCTTAAGCGCCTCGATGTCAGTAAGGCCCAGTACCTTGTAGGCTGCAAAGGCTCCGACGAATGCGTCGCCGCAACCGGTCGTGTTGACGATCTTCCGTCCCATTTTTGCTTGGTTGACGCTTTTCATCTTCAACTGTTTCTCCTTATCATAAAACGCGAACCCCTTGCCTCCTAACGTGACGATAACCCTCATTTTCGGCGCGACCTTGTTGAATGCAGCGACTGATTCTGCAAGACTGCGTGTACCGGAAAACGCCAGCGCCTCATGCTCGTTCAATACCAGATAGTCCAAACCCTCCATTTCGCCGGTAAACTCTTTCATTCCGAATCTTGTCAAGACGCCTGGATGCCAGAGGACGGATCGTCGGAGGCGGCGTCCTTCCGAGAGGATTCTCCCGGCGACGTGTCGCGGTGGGTCTATGACGACCATCATCCGGCAATTACCGAAAAGATTCTGAACCTCTGGGAGCATAATGTGGTCCCGCTTCAGCCCGGCATTCGCCCCGAAATGTGTCTCAATATTGTTCCTACCCTTCTCGTCAACTGTAATGTAAGCCTGTCCCGACTCAAGCTTGGTCAATGTCTGGACCGCAGACGTGTCCACGCCATCCTGTTTGAGAATCGAGACTTGTTTCTTGCCGATCTCATCCTTCCCTACACACGCCAACAAGGCCACTTTTCTCTGGCCGAGGATTCGAGAGGCTGCAACCGAGACATTCCCACCTTTTCCTCCTGGAACCCGGTCAACTTTCTCCACGACCACCTCTTCGCCGGGCCGGGGAAGCCGCTTGACGAAGAGGTTGACATCCCAGTTTAGAGCTCCTGTAACAACGAGATCCGGCGGCAAACTACGCCTTTCTCCCAGTCAGAGCGGACAATGCCACCGTCATCGCAGGTGGAAATGTGCTTTTAGCTCTTCAACGCGGCAGCGATAACAGGCGCCACCGACACCTTGCTTATCGGGCTGGGCATCGTATCAGTGCCAATCACTTTCACTGCTCCAGCTCTCTTGATACGGTCTAGCGCACCGTTCGCGAGAACGGGATGGGTACAGAGTACGAAGACACGTCTTGCCCCCTTTTTCTTGCAAGCCTTCGCCGCCTCCGCTATAGTTCCACCGGTGCTGATGATGTCGTCAGCGAAGATAGCGTCTCGGCCCCTCAAGTCCACGTCTCCCGTGTCAACCTCAACCTTCGATGCAGTCATGCCCTCTTTTCGAACTCGTACTTTCCGAAACGTCGTATGCTCAGCGTCCAGCTCCTTCGCCACAACCGCAGCCCACTGGCCAGCCTCCTCATCGGGCCCGATCACGATAGGGTTGTGTGGTTTGAAATGATCTAGTGCGTACTTTCCTAGCTCATGCATTGCGGTGAGGTTGCGGGCCGGGATCTTGAAGACCTTCGCAACATCTCCCAGCCTGTGAAGGTGGCAGTCAATTGTAAGGAACGATGTTGTTCCCGCAGCTTCTAGAAGCCTAGCTACCGATGCGGAGCTGACTGCTTCCCCCGGATAGAATCGTGAGTCTTGCCGAGCGTAGGCGAGGTATGGGGCTACGACGGTGATAGAGTGGGCTCCCATGTCTCTGAGCGTATCGATCAGCAGAAGAAGTTCGAATATGTACTCATCAGGTGTCCGATAGAGAGACTGAATCGCTACGATGTCCTGGTCCTTGACGTCACCATGAATTCGGAGATATTTTTCGCCGTCAGGAAAACGTTTGATTTCCAACTGCCCAGCTTCTTGGCCGAGTTCCTTTGCGACTTTCTCCGCGAGCGGTTGGCTTGCCGAGCCGCCTAGTATGAGCATGGGAGAACGAGACCGCCCGTGCGGTGCTAATAAAAGTGAGGGCTCAAACCATTCACATTATGATAACTGAACAACCAGGCCTTTCCAGATGTCTCTACTAGGAAGAGCAGGGCTGGACCTAAGATCCTGGGCAAAGAGCCTGAGGGCCGCAGAACGAACAATCCTAGTTTGCATCGTAGGATTCGTCCTTGCATTTGGTCTGCGGATTCTCGGAACATCAACAGACACCTACCTCTCTATTACCATCTACAATCTCATATCCGGTAATACCCTTGTACCTCTAATCTATGGAATAGCGACAGTGGGTGATCTCATCTGGGTCCCACTGGTTTTCTGGCTCTATGTCTTCCGCAAAGACAGTAATGAATGGACCAGCTCGCTCATACTGGCCGTGGCGATGGTTACTGCAATGGCTCTTACGGACGTGTTGAAAACGGTTTTCAACCTTCCAAGACCCTTTCAGGTGCCTTCACTCGGAATCAGTGCGCGTGGTGAACTTCCAACCAATCCGGGATTCCCTTCCGGACACACCACAAACGCCTTTACGGTCGCCACGGTGATATGGTCAAGGTATCCCGCTTGGCGTATTCCCTTCATTGTCCTCGCGATCTCAACAGGCGTCTCGATGGTAATCTTGGGATTGCACTTCCCGAGTGATGTCCTCGGCGGAGTTTTTCTGGGAATTTTCTGCGGGACATTCGTTCTAAGCTTGGCCAAGCTCCGGTCGAGCAAGTGATATTGTCACTTTAGGATACAGGTCCAAGTTACATGGCCCCTTTCGAACTAGAGCACTTGTCTGGTGGACACGGAAAACAGCGACCGTTGAAACCGTCCCCAGTTGATCACAGAATAGAGGCAGTGCAGCCGACAGGCATTCCTATTCTTGACAAGGTCAGCGGAGGAGGTTTCCCTCGGCCGTCCAGTGTCGCTTTAATGGGTCCGATAGGAAGCGGCAAATCCGCTCTCGTCCGAGAGCTAGTCGCGAATTTCCTCCGGCAGGGATGCCAACTTCTCTACTACTGCATAGACGATCCCGCTGATGTGGTGAAGCTAGGCCTTGAGGACCATCACATCGCAGTAACGAAGATCGAAGATGAAGGACGTCTCGAGTTTGTCGACATGTTCTCACTGGGGGCTCAGAAGCTTGCTGAGTCTCTTCCCAAGATGGACCCGGGTGATATCCTGGAGGAGACATTGAGGTTTCAGGACCTCCTCGCTCTAGGCAGGAGCTTTGCAATGAAGCCTAGCGTTGGACCCAAGGTGATCGTGATGGACTCTATCACCCCATTTTTCCTGCTAGCAGAAGCGAGGCGTGTCTACCAGTATGTTCAGGTCATGCGTTTTGCAACGCAAATCGCGCGTGCGGTAACAATCTCGGTCTTGCACACGGAGGTTGTCGATGTGAACGTGGAAAACGCGACCGCGAACCTGGCGGATGGGGTGATCGAGATGAGGAAACGACAGGGAGAGGTCTTGTTGAAGGGGGGCACGTTAAAGGTGTTGAGAATCGGTCGTAACCCCACGCCTTCACGGGGATACTTCTACCAGATCACGCAGCAGGGTATCGTCTTCTCTAACACACCTATGTTCTAGGTGCTTTCGCTCAAGAGCCCTTTTAACAAGCTGCTAGAGTGCTATCTGGGCCCTTTGTCTTTTGATGCAAAGAAGCTGAGAATCGGGTGCAGCGGGTGGTCCTATCAGGATTGGGTCGGGCCCTTCTATCCTAGGGACACTAAGCCTGCTGATTATCTTCGGATGTATTCACAAGTTTTCAACACCGTCGAAATTGATTCGAGTTACTACCGGACGCCTTCGCCCTTTATGGTGTCCAATTGGAAACGTGTGACTCCTGACGGTTTTCTTTTCACGGCGAAGTTTCCGAAGAAGATCACGCACGAGCTGAAACTGCGAGACAGTCAGGCACAGCTCGAACGGTTTTACAAGGCTATGTCAGAACTCCGGGAGAAGCTTGGAGCCTTGGTAATCCAGCTTCCACCGTCGTTCAGCTACAAGAAGGACAAAGAGGCGCTCGAGACATTCCTCGGACAGACGGACAAGAAATACGTGCACGCCATAGAATTTCGCAACAAATCATGGTTCAAACCTGACATCTACAAGCTGCTTGAGACAAACAATGTCAGTCTTGCCTGGTCGGAAAACCAGTACGCGTCCACTCCGCCCGAGGCCACGTCTGACGTGGCTTATCTCCGGATGGTGGGCGATCGGTCGATTACCAACTTTGGTGGGAAGCAACGGGATCAGGGCGAAGTGATGCGGAAATGGTACACCGCTCTAGAGGAGAAGTCTAACCTGTTCAAGCAGGGCTTCATCTTCTTCAACAATCATTTCGCAGGTTTCGGGCCGGGGTCAGTGAACGAGTTCCGACGACTCGCAGGGCTAGCCGAACTTGACTGGAAAGAGTTGTCTAAGGAACCTGGACCTTTGCAGAGCAGCATGGCAGAGTTCCAGAAGTGAGTCCGGGACTCTCAGGTCTGTCGGATGCAGGTCACAATATTGGTTGCATAGGGCTGACCGACACCGTATCATGCCTAATTTCAGTCTGAAACTTCAGGCTACGGTTGGCGCCTTATATCTTGTACAGAAGCGGGCCCGAAACTGTTAAAAATTCTTCGCCAAGCTACTACCCCTCTACGGTCTTTCTAGGAGAATGAAATATTGACCGACGAAACCGAAAACAGCAATCACGAGACAGTGACGAGGAGAAGGGTTTCAAGGCGAGACTTTCTCAAGTACGGGGCCGGTGTGGCAGCTGTAGCTGGAGCCAGCGGCTTACTGGGGAAAATCCCGTCCCTCCCTTCACCTGCAACAACACCCGTTCTGTTACCTCAGAGCCCGCCAAGCCCCGGCATCGAGGAGGTTACCATAGCGCAACTTGAAGCACAATATGCGGCCGGAACATTGACCGCAACCTCCGTCGTGAACATGTACGAGAATCGGATTAGTGCTCTCGACCAGAGCGGCCCGAGGCTCAACTCGCTTCTTCAAGTGAACCCAGACGCATTGACAATAGCCCATCAGCTCGATGCACAAACCCCGCCCTTCACTGGCATACTCCACGGCATACCTATCCTCTTGAAGGATAACATCGACACCCACGACCAAATGCAGACGGCAGCAGGCTCACTAGCCCTGGTCGGGACGCCCGCCCTTCAGGATTCAACAATCGCCGCACATCTTCGTGCCGCCGGTGCAATAATCTTAGGCAAAACCAATTTGAGCGAGTGGGCCAACTTCCGCTCGTTCTTCTCCTCCAGCGGCTGGTCAGGACGCGGCGGCCAGTGCAACAACCCCTACGCGATTGACCGCAACCCGTGTGGCTCCAGTTCTGGGTCCGGAGCAGCAACTTCTGGCAACCTGACCACGGTTTCCATAGGCACTGAGACTGACGGCAGCATCGTCTGCCCAGCGAACGCTAACGGAGTCGTAGGCATCAAACCAACTGTTGGTCTTGTTAGTCGAGCCGGCGTAATTCCCATCTCGCATACCCAGGATACAGTTGGCCCCCACGCTCGAACAGTTGCAGACGCGGCAACCGTATTGACAGCTATCGTGCAGAGGACTCCTGACCCGCGCGATCCTGCTACCAGCACTAGCCCGCTCGGCAAGCTTGGCCAACCGAGGCCTGCTCCGCCAGTCGACTATAGAGCCTTCTTGAACTCCAAAGGCCTCAAAGGCGCCAGAATAGGAGTTGTTAGAGACTTCGAAGGATTCAGCCCACATGCAGACGCGATCTTCGACTCGGCGGTTGCGGCAATTCAGAATGCAGGCGCGAGCTTAGTGGACCCGGTGTCCTTCCCGCACCTCGCCGACATCAATAGCGGCACAGCAGAGTTTACCGTGCTACTGTTCGATTTCAAGACAGACATAGCAAACTATCTCAACACCCGAACAGGCATGCCAATTTCCAGCCCAACACTCCAGGCCCTAATCGACTTCAACAACGCCAATGCCAACCAAGAGATGCCCTTCTTTGCACAGGAAATATTCGATCTGGCAAACACGTTCAGCTCGGACCCGAACGCCATACAACCACTCGGCTTGTCGTACAACGACTCGCTAGCCATCGACCAGAAGATCGGAGCGACGGAGGGAATAGACCAACTACTAGACAACAACAACCTTGACGCACTAATCGCCGGGACCGACAACCCAGCTTGGCCCACTGACCTAATCAATAGCGACCACTTCGTCTTCGGAACGTCCTCGCCGGCGGCTATAGTAGGCTATCCAATCATCAATGTCCCAGCGGGTATGACCTTCGGCGTTCCAGTCGGAATATCGTTCATCGGCACAGCATTCAATGAGCCCACACTAATCAAGCTCGCCTCCGGCTTTGAAGCCGTTACACAGGCACGGCAGAAGCCACAGTTCCTGCAGACCCTTCCTTTCAGCGGGCCGCCACCTTTCCGAGTAAGAGGCCGAGGACTCGTGCCGAAAAGAAACGTTCCACTCGTTAGCCAGCTCTAAGCACACATTACTAACCCCCCTTTTTTCTATGCTCACTCAGCGGAGCCGATCGACTCCATCGAGAGAGACACTTGTCTGCGAGGCTAACCCCCAAGACACGCTAAATAGTCCAGAGGTGGACCTCTCTGAAGGAGTCGTGAGCGATTGTTTTCCGAGAAGGAATTGACCTATCTGAAATCTCAGCCACTAGCTAGGATCGGGACCGCATCCAAGTCTGGAAGGCCCGACGTCGCCGCGGTCAGCTTCGATATTGACGGCGAATACATCTACGTCAGCGGCAGGGACGTCACGAACACCATGAAGTACAAGAACGTGCTTGAGAATCCTCGGGCCTCGTTCGTTGTGGATGATCTCAAGACTGTGAAACCCTGGGCTCCGCGCGGGATTAAGCTTCAAGGAAAGGCGGACATCGTCAAGCATACGGGATACATGGGACCTGGAACCTATATTCGGATCAAGCCTGTCCTGAAACGAAGCTGGAACATCTAGCAACTCAGAACTCGTCCTCGATTTTCAAAGCCGTGCTGCCTGGGCTGGTCCGTGTGAGACCAGTAACCGGCTAAGAGAGAAAAAAGAAAAACTGGAAGGGTTTTTTGGGTCTTTATGCTATAGGCCGACTGAGCCTAGTTCTGACAGGTCTGTGAGGCTGTTCATTTCCACCATGTTGTTTGAGATGGTGTATAGCACGTTTCCAATGTAGAGTGTTCTGGTGATGAAGAGGTTGTTGTCTTGCCATGTTGGTAGTTGGCCGCTTTGCAGTTGTGTTATTCCGCCCCTAAAGACGAAGCCTTTGTCAGGTGTGATATTGAAGACGTAGGCTCCTTGCCATATAGGCTGGTACGAATACCAGTACGTTGCGTTCTGTGGTTGCGCGGTTACCTCGACTGGGATCACGAGGAGGTTGAGTGTCCTGTCAAAGAGGACTGCTTTGTGCTCGGTGATTGCAGGCGAGCTGGTTCCGGGACCACCGATCAGGTATCGACTTGTCTCAGTTGGTTGTTTGGGGTCTGTGACATTGAAGAGGCTGATCTTGATACCTGTGAACCGGACCGCGTTCTCCCACGCAACGTCCGTGCCTGACTGTCCGATTCCGATGAGATGTGTCTCGTCGTATGGTTGTAGATAGTCGGAGACGCCTGTCACGTTGAGCTGGCCGAGCACGGTGGGCTTCGCAGGGTCTTGGAGGCCGATGACGAAGAGGGGGTCTGTTCGTTTGTAGGTGACGAGGTAGGCTTTGTCACCCATGAACCGGGCGGAATAGATCTGTTCGCCCGGTGAGAGTCCCTCGAGTCTTCCAGTGGTGTGGAGGCCCTTGTCGAGAACGTACACGTTTGTCTCTTGCTGGCTGACTGGCGCGTATGCGAGTGGCATGGGGCCGCCATTCTGGCTGCAACAGTTGGTTGATGCGATGCGCAGGTATCCGTTGTATTCGTCCATGGAGAACTGGTTCAAGACATGTCCGGGTACAGCGCCTGTAGCCATGTAGGCGATTGCGAGACCGTCGATGCTGATACGGTGTACAATTGTCTGCTGGCTCTGGCTCCATACCGGCTGTGTGAGATAGATGTCGTGGAGTGAAACGTAGATCGTGCTAGTCGTTCCGATCAGATAGATCTTTGCAGTAGTGCTGGGACTGCCTTGCGTCGCATCAAACCCAACGATGCTGGTGAAACTGTAGCCTTGGTCGATAATGTCCGAATGATAGACTTGCACAGGCGTAGCCCTAACTACTTGACCATTGATGATCTGCTCTGGGAGCAAGATCTCGCCGTAGCAGAAGACTGGCTGTGTAGCCACAAGATACACGTAGTTTCCGACTAGACGGGCACCAGCTAAGGTTCCGTTTACCTCAACTCTGGTCGTGAGCACCGGGCTGGCATGGTTGTTTATGTCGAAGACGAACAGCGAAGTGGTCCCTGAGAATCCAATCGGGTAGATTGTTGCAATGCCGCTAGGTTTGGCGATACCAGTGTCTAATGTAGGAGGCTTCGCACCTCCGCCGTAGTACGCATAGGGGTATCCCGGTTCTTGGCTTACAACGACAAGTCTGTTGTCAACGGTGAAGATTCCTTGCAAAGTCCCGTTAACGGTGACTTTGGAGACGAGAGCGGCGTTCGTTGCGGGGTAGGCTTGGACGATGGCGACCGTGTTGTTTGTTATCGTGTAGATGTACTGACCATCGTTCTTAACCGTGTCAAGCTCGTCAACGCCTGACACCTGCTGGTTAGTCTCAGAGTGAGCGGGAGTCTGGCTTGAGCCGCTATTTGATTGGGCGGTCGCGAGGCCTGCTGGTGTAGGACTGGTGGTGAGCCCGCCTCGGTTGTAGAGGCTCGGGGTTGGGCTAGCGCAGCTACTCGTGTGAACGAATTCCTGTAGGTCTTGGTATGATGTGAATGGGATCATTGCATGGGCCGTTGGACTTGTGAGATAGACGGAGACCGGGATGAGTGTGAGGCTGGCGAGGATGAGTAGGTATGCTGTTGTTGCTTTGCGGAGTATCATTCTTGTTCGTCATATGGTAGGGTGGGGTGTGGGCTTAATCCCAGTGTTTAGAACATGGTGTTCGGAAACCCGAACACCTTCTTTTGCACGGGTAAGCTTGTATTGAAGCAGAGGATTTCCTTCACCGTCAGGAGGATCAAGGATTCATGGCGGAAGAACGGGAGAGGGTTATCGAGTCTGAGCTGAAAGGCGTGACTTTGCGTGTCTACTGGCATATCCTCGGGTCAAAGAAGCAGGTTGTTGGTGTTAGGCCTGTTCAGCGAGCTTTGGGCTTGAGTAGCCCTAGTGTTGCCTTGCATCATCTGGAGAAACTGAAGGATCTGGGACTGCTAGAGAAGGACTCGACCGGCGAATATCACCTGATCGAGCTGGTGAAGGTCGGGGTTTTGCGGAACTTTGTCGGGGTTTTGGGATTCATGCTTCCACGATACATGTTCTACTCAACCATGTTCACGGTCATGCTCGCACTATATCCTATCATATACCAACCAGATTTTTCCACGCACAATATCATGGCATTCGTTTTTGGCGTCTCGGCAGTTGTTGTCTCGTGGAGCGAGACCTTACGGGCGTGGAGGTCGAGGCCGTTCTGATAACGGATCGGACTGTTCTAACCTGTGGGATTATGCGGAGCCTAGTCCCATGAGTATCATGGAAGAAGGGGAGCAGAGGGCTTGAGAATAGGACTCGGGAGACGAACGAGAACTGGATTAGGTCTGACGCTGGGCATGCTGATCGGCCTAGGACTGGTCATTCTGCCTGGGGTTCTCGCACCGTCAACTCAGACTTCGACAACCTCTGGCTCCAATCCTGGGGTAACCACCTCAACCCAATCATACCAACCCGGTACGATGAACAAGCAGCCCACTGTGGCTACCGGGGAGATTATGCTCAGTTCCCTGTTAATGCTTGTCGGCTTGGTTCTGCTTCCAGCTATTGCTGTATCATATTTCGCACGGGCCTGGACACTGAAGCATGCAAAGACGAAGCTACAAGATTAGGGCCTTGTCCCGCTGAAGTGATAGCACAGACTAAGGAACTCGACGCGAAGAATTGCCGAGATAGAAGAATCCCACACCTCCGCCCTCGAGCTTTCCGGGTTACAATTCCATTTTGAACGAGCCTGGATATGTCAGGTCATTCCGGTAAAGGACATGAGCTCTAGACCCCTGCTACTTCTCGGCAACATCGTCGCAATAGTCGTGACAGTCGTGGCCTTTGTTCAGGCTATATCATGGCCGGTCGCGGGGGTTCTGATCCTTGTCTCGCTTGTGCTTCCGTTGCTGGCCAATATTAGTCCGCCTAAGGGGCCTATGACATCGCACCTTCCTCCAAGGATTCCTGCGACAGCGCATCACTCCCAAACCGAGGCGAAGATTTCACAACACCGAACTGCGGAGAAACACTCTCCTCAAAGCCATCCGTCATCCACAAGAACTGATCAAAAGACGCCACCCGAACCAGAGCCAGCCAGGAGTCTCGGACCAAAAGCTAGCCCTAAGCTCACAGCTCCTACAACTTCCACTCTGAGACCAGGGTTGCCAAAGGTCGCACTCCCGACAAGACCACCTGCGGTCAAACTGGGTCCCAACTTCAACCCGACGATTGCCAAGGGTGACTATACGGAGTATGATGTAGAACTCGACGCTGGGAAGGATTTTTCAGGCGAGGTCACAGCAACAGGCCTTGTCAACGTCTACCTCCTCGACGAGGACAATCTGGACAACCTGGATCAGGGCGAGGAATTCTGGAGCGAGACAGGCGAAGAAGGTGTTGAAACTGCGACACTCGAATTTACTGCGCCCTCAAACGGAAAATGGTTCTTCGTTGTAGAGAATGCAGACGACCGAGCTGTCTCTGTCACCGTGAAGGTCCAAGGGGAACCACCTTCTGCAGCGTCCGCTCAGTAGCGGACCATGCTTCCCTCTCGGGAACGTGGCCGATTCTCAGGATTCTATGAACAGCTCTCTCTATCCTCGTCTATCCCAGAGTCGGTCTTGCCTAGAAAAATCATAAATCCTCATGCAGGAAGATACGGGAGCTACGGAGGTTTTAGTTTGAAAAAACAATTGTCGATAGTTCTTCTCGTCTCTCTAGCGGTCTTCGTGGCGATCGTCCAAGTAGCCCCAGCGATTGCGGAACATCAGGGGCATGAAACGTCCGACGAACACAACGAGGTCCATCAAGTCACATTTCACATCGACCTCACTGGAAGCCAGCAGGTAGGTCCTGTAGCCACAGAGGCATTCGGAATGGCAACAGTTAGACTTGTTGACAATGGCACCGCGATCGACTTCCAGGTGATAGTCTGCGACATCGTCAACGTGACAGCATCGCACATCCACGTCGGCGCCGCAGGGACGAATGGGCCGGTCGTAATTCCCTTCGTCCATGGTGTCCTCTTCTCATCACCCCACGGTTGCAAGACCCTTGCCGAGGGAACCCGGACAGCCTCAGACCTCAACACCCAGGCCAGCCCGTCAATTACGAGCTGGGACGACTTCGTCAAAGCCCTCCTCGCGGGCAATACCTACGTCAACGTCCACACAACTGCCAACCCGAGTGGCGAGATCAGGGGCCAGCTAGTGCACGAGCACGAGAGCGATAACGAGAACGACCAAGGCGACGATTAGTTCAGGGACGCGACATCGTCAACTATCCCCTTTTTTTTCGTGGAGTCCTAAGTTGGTGGGCGTTCAGCCTAGTTTTTCCTGTCCGTACTTTGTCAGGGTCCACCGGTTTCCCCGCCCAACCGCCGCAGCCGAAACAACTCTTTGTTTGAGTAGAAGTCTAAGGTGATGGCTAACACAGCTTTCGGTGAGGCCAGTCTTCTCACTAATCTCGACGATTCGTGTCCTTCCCTTCTCCAAGGTCTCGATGATTTTTGATCTGGAAGCGAGTCCTCGGTTGACGTTTCTCATTCCGGAAATGTAAGCTCGTGGATGATGGGGCGGTGTCACGCTTTGCAGCTCTTTTCTAGGCGAAATCGCCCACCAAAAGCCTCGTCTGCGTCCTATCTTCCTCAGCAGGTCTGAACGTCTCGTCCAATTCGACTTTGATCAAAGCAAGTCTCTGACGGTAGTACTCACCGACGTTGTACCGTTTGACCATGTCAAAGGCAACTTGCAAGTATTTCTCAACGCCTGCCTTGAATACAGTAGGTCCCAATTTGCCTCCGCACTTAACGCAGACCCCTTTCAAGGGTGCTCGACGCGGTTTCCAGTTGCACTTTGAGCATCGAGACCTCTGAGACGTGAACGTTCGCAGGTTACCTACCAAGTCTCGCAGAATATGTGTTCCTAGAACTTTCCTAGCAACCTCTTCTCCCTTCACGGCCACGATCTTATCTGCGAGATCCAGCTGCTCCTTGACTTTGTCTAGCATTGTTGGTAATTCCTTGTAGGCGCTAGTCAATCGCGCTCGATCTAGATCTTCTGTCGGGTGGGTAAACCCGATGTTCCAGTTGCCCGAGGAAGATTCTCGGACGTTGTTGAGTGTTGAGACGAGATCTTCGATCTCCTTGGGATTCGCTCCGACTAGCGTTTTCTCGTAGAAAGCGAGGGGGAAAGCAGTGATGGTTTCAATGTTGAATGCTTGTCGCGCTACCTCGGTCGCATTCAGCAACGGCGCAAGCAGTAGGGGCGCGTCCATTAGGCCCCCTATCCTGTCAGGAAGGTATTCCCTAGAGAAGTTCAGCAGCACATCTAGCAAAAGCGACACGGAATCCTCGTCTCCGTCGCAGTCTCGCCGCTTCGCAGCATGGTAGAGCGGGTGGGCATAGCAAACGCTTGCTTTGGTGAATCCGACGATTCTTCCCACTGCACCGACTGATGTATGCGGTGATAACCCGACGACAAGATGCCCGATCAGGTCCTCTCTTTTCGACGCCTTGTAGAGCTTCTCCATTCCATAGTATGCGGTAAGGAGGTCGTCTAGGAACCGAGACACTTTCAACAAGTACTCGCCGCAAGCCTCCGAGACAACGAGGTCCTGTATCTCCAAAGCGCACAATTGTCTTGGGTCCGAGAGCTCGTGACCGTCCATGTCCCTTGTGTACCCTATCTCGTGGGCTTTCTCCAGGCTCAGCCCAATTTCCCCCGGTCTGAACTGGGTTAGTATAGCGTTCGACGCGTCAAACCGCAGGGTCCCGTCTTTGAACACAGAGACATCTGATTTGGCGCGTAACAATGCCTTCTCTAAGGGCTCGGGCATTCGGGTCCTGTTGATCAAGCCCTTCACTCCCTTCACCGACCCTTCGATTTTTCCCAGCTTGAGCCTCCCAACTGCTTCTTCCAGCATTTCGACTAGGTTTACGTTGACGCTGCGGTATGCGACGAGCGATCCGTTGCAAGTGGATGACGAATCGTGTGATGCTTGGCCACATTTTGAACAGGTTACGCTCATCCGCGTCTCTCGTCCGCAAGCGGGACATCTGAGCTTCGATTCCCACCGACCACACTCCGCACAGGCTCGGTCAACTAGTTCCAAAGTTACGACTGATTTCTTCGATGCCTCTATCACATCACGGCGTGGGCCGCCAGCTTGGCCGGTTGGAAATAGCCCGTGGACGCGCGGAGTCATGATTCTCTCTTTGGCCTTTTCGGGACGTCCCATGCGGGCGCCGACGAAGATCGGTGCCTTGTTCTTTATTGGAAATCCCGCTAGTAGGCTCAGTGCTTCTAGCGAGCTGTCTCCCTTGACCTGTGTTCCCGGAGTGTCAAGTTTCAGAATCGTCCGGAGAACTAAGGCACCGTCATCTTGGAGCTGGATTGCTCCAGCGACCATTTTATGTGGCATTCGAGCCTGTTCTAGAATATCCTTCAGTTTTTCGTCATAAGGCAGGACGCCGGACTCGTCGAGGTAGTGGATGAGTTTCTCTCGGAGGTAATGTATGTCCTCGACTGTAACTTGGCTCCAGAAGTGCGTGTAGGCCGGGTGCAGGGGAATCCCGAGGTTCTGGGACAATCCGATTGCTTCGCTGGCTCGCGGTCTGACGGAGAACGGGTTCTTCGCGAATTCATGTATCCGTTCAGCTGAGATATTCAGCGCTGGTGTTTCGTTGGTGGTCTTCCGGTCGCGTAGCTTCTCTTCCAGTAATTGCGCCCACCAAGACTCGACAAATCCTGACGGGACCAGGGCTCGATTGTTCTCAAGAAACTCACCGTATCCAACCATCAGATCGCCAACGAATAGTATCTTCTCGATCCTGTCCCGGAGTGCTTTTGCTTCTTGAGGTGACTCTATCCTCATCACTGATCCATCGATGAGCTTCACGATGGGAGGCTCGATGCTATCGACCGCGTTGACTATGCCTGCCTTCCCGGGCCGTTCCAGTCTCATTTGGACCCCTACTGCCAGAAAGCCTCCGAGAACTTCCATAGTAGCTGGGTGAACGCCAACGGATGCCATTCCAGTGTTTCGCGAACGGCCATACCGAATTCTGAATCCTCCTGCCGCACCGGGGAAGGCGAAGATTGGGCGCCCTCCTACGACATCTTCCATAAACATGAATTCCTTCGCCTCTTCTCCTTCTGAAGACGAGGTCTTCATCATTGCTAGCCATCCCCAGCCTTCCAGGCCTAGCTTCTCAACGATCTTCAGAACCTTGGTTGATCTTCCGAGCAGCCCATCATTTACCACCCGCAGTGTTCCCCCCCTGACCCTGTTTGTCTCTATCCTCATCAGATTCCGGTTGACCGTCACCTCGACGGGGTCTGTCTCGACTCCGTTTGGCTCGACGGTTAGACGCATGATCGCGTCTTTGAGCACGCTATCCGGGTTCCGATACTGGAAACGGGCAATAGATCGCTCGTACAAGCGTAGTTCTTCGACGAATCTCATCGCTTCCTGTTCTGAGGCATGATAAGGTGGAATGTTCAGTTGTCTACGTACGTAGTCGGCGACGATCATGGTCAAGCCCATCTCCGTCCCGCCGGCCGCCCGCATTGGGCCCGCAAAGTAGACGGCTAGGTGCTTTGATCCATCCACGTTAGTTCGGATCTTGACGTCGTGGATTCCTTGTATTGGCGCCACCGTCACGGCCTCATCTAACACCGCTAGCGCCGTCCGAATTGCTTGTTCGGCGGCGTCTTCAGGTTCAAGGCTTCCGAAGTGGCCTAGAACGATGTCTTCGCTAATCTTGAGCGCCGTTTCTTCACGGGAGATTAGCTTGCTCAATTCTCGGATTCGAGCGGCGACGCCGATTGGTCCGACTGATTTCTCCACACGCTCAGCAAGATCATAGGTTGTCTGTGATTCAACCTTCCACGAGGGGTCGAGTCCTTTGGACCGGGCCTCTGACGCGATTCCGTACTGCCGATTGTATTCATCCTCGATCTTCTTCGAATAGACCTGGCTGGGCCGGTTCTCTAGAACTTGCACGACTGAACCTTCGACCGCCGCCTACTGTAAAAGGGTTAATGGTCAATTTCTTGTTGAGACGACCGAAACTGTTTCTAGGCTAAGCGATCGCGCAGTTTGTCTGAGGAGTGAGTCTTAAGAGTGGGACAGGAGCAGTTAGAGATGAAACAATGACCGACTGTTCCGCTGTCGAAGGCGCCTCGATACCATGATAGTTGGTCCTACAACGGAGAACCTGACAACGGTGCGTCGACTTCGCAGCATCGAATATCGGGTGTTTGAGGATTCAGATGATATCCATGACCTCATCAACACGGAGGTCCGGCGGGAACTCGAAGCGGATTTGGAGAGCATGGGACGGGACCCAAGTGACGACGCCTTGCTTAACTCGCTTCCAAAACGGAAGTGGAGGCTGGAAGTTGTCAGCATCAACGATGTGCGACTGGATCCTCTGATCCTGAACTCTTCTGACGTCAAGACTGGTCGAAAGTTCGCGGAGCGACTGAAAGAACGCCGGTTGGAGTTGCGTGGAGCGTTGGAGGCACGCAGGGCGGTTATTTGGCCGATAGTTTTGGCGCGTGAAGAGAATCTTCTTGTCGATGGCTACTGTCGTCACTCGACGCTGCTAGAAATGGGCATACCCGAAACCTATGCGTATGTTGGCACTTCTATCATGAGATGATGGGCCCAAATCTCAAAAGGGCAGAACAGAAGCAGGCTGCTTGACTGTTTTCGAAGCAACGGCCTACTCTGAAGCTTATCTGGTAGGGGAACCATTACTATGCTGCAGGTTGGAGCTGTGTCCGCGGCTTTTACGAGAGCTTCGGTCAAAGGCGAGAGAGGCCAGAGAGATATTTCCGGAGTTTCAATTGACCCGACGGTCTTCTTCACGATTCTGCCGGCTGATATCTTGTTTGAGGTGGGTGCTTCATCAGAATCCCTGAAGGCGAAGCTGGAACTGGAAGGCGGTAGCATTGTTGAGGCTCCAATCTATTCGGTAATAGTCTCGGCTCACGGCCGCGAGAACGTAACTCTAGCCGCGGCCTACGAGGGTGCCTCCCCCGTATTGGGAGCGAAGTTCCTCGAAGACTTTGGGCTGAAAGTCGATTCGGAAACTGGTTTGTTGAAGCCCACGAGACACCTCGGCTTATCCTACAACTTCGAAAGCTAGAAAATGTCCGCCAACTCTAGGTCTAGAATAATTCTTCACTGCGATCTGGACGCTTTCTATCCGTCTTGCGAGATCCATCGGGACCCTTCACTAAGAGGTAAGCCATTGATCGTGGGTGCCGACCCGAAAAATGGCAAGGGCCGTGGAGTCGTAACCTCCTGTTCCTACGAGGCCCGAAAGTTTGGGGTTCGATCCGGTATGCCGATCAGTATGGCCTGGAAACTATGCCCTCAAGGAATCTACGTCCCGCCCGACTTCGAACTCTATGGAGAAACCTCGGAGAGAGTGATGAATATCATGCGGGACTTTGCGGATACTTTCGAACAGACCAGCATCGACGAAGCCTACATGGACGTCAGCAAGAGATGCAAGACCTACGATGACGCGAAACTGCTAGCTTTCAAAGTGAAAGAGGCCTTGAAAGAACGAGAAGGCCTTACCGTCAGCGTCGGGATATCTCCAAGCAAGTCCATTTCGAAGATGGCCTCGGACATGCAGAAGCCAGACGGACTTACCGCGGTTCAGCCAGAACAGGTCGACAAATTTCTCGAACCGCTACCCGTCAATAGGATCAGCGGCGTGGGCAAGAAGACAACTGAATTTCTCCATGAAAAGGGGATCGAAACTATAGGTCAATTGCGAGAGGTAGAGGCGAAGAAGCTCACAGATTGGTTTGGAAAAGGCGGTGTATGGCTCTGGGCCATAGCGAACGGAATCGAGGAAACACCTGTGGAAGAAAGGGGTCTGCGGAAATCGATTAGTGTTGAGCAAACTTTTGAGAGAGATATTCAGAACAAGACTATGGTCCGTGACGCGTTAGAGTCTCTGAGTCACGAGGTTCACGACAGACTCTTGGGTGAAGGTTTGTGGTATCGGACTGTTGGGATCAAGGTCCGGTTCGAAGGGTTCGTAACGTTTACCCGGGAAAAAACTCACACCGGATATGTAGATGACTTGGGAGTCATCCGGGAATATGTGACGTTGCTATTTCGAGAGTTCGAGAAAGATCGACGAAAGATGAGGCTAGTTGGAGTTAGGCTATCTGACCTAAAGCCTGCAGAAGGTAAGCAGATAAAACTCGCCTGAAAATAATTTCAACCGATTCAAACTAGGGAGAGGGCCCCTGAAAAAAAGGCCCCGATTGGACCCGAAAACGTTCACCTTATGCAGTGAGGGGTCTCTCTTTCAGATGAGGCACTTCGAAGAATGGCGCAAGGGTCGCTTTCACAGCCCGTTGTGCCTCAACGCTGAGTTGTTCGAAGCCCTTTCCACAAAACGGGCAGTTTTCGAACTCACCACGGTTAGCCTGTTTTGCGAACCATTCTCCGCAGTGCCAACACTTCACTACTGCTGTAACGCACATGCCTTCTACTTCACCTCCCTCAGGACGTGTCCTAGTTCGAGTCTTGCTCCAAGTCGGGATTTAAGGGCGACGATGACCGCGAACCCTCCGAGGGTCGCTATTGTCCGTTCAAGGAACATGAGCGGTGTGACGCCAGTCCAAAAGACTCCTGTGAGATTCAGAAGCGAAATGCTGAGGACGTTCAACGTCACCTGCTCAGACATTGCTGTGTAAAGAGCCAGCAGACCTAGCTGGTATGGTTCTCTGACTCTCAGCGCTACCGGTAGAGAGGCAATCACGAGAATGTATGGTGCCAGCCAGAAGAGAGTTCCTCCTTTCGAGAATAGGATGTAGTAAACGGCGCCTGCCAAGACATACCCCCATGGAATGATTGCTCCCCAGTCGTAGTGGAAGGCAATACTCCCTAGCGCAACGGCCAATAGTGGAATCAATAGTCCTGCAAACCCAAAGCTCGAGTAGAAGCCTGTCTGGATGAATGTTGACCCTATGCTACCGAAGAGGACGGCAACCGTGGCGAGAATTGGCCTGAGTAGAAAAGCTACGATCGGGAGCATAACGATTTCGAGCGTGATAAATCCCGGTCCACCGATAAACGGGGTAAGGGCGAAGAATGCTGAAACAATGTAGACAGCTGCAAGGGTTGAGGTTAGCGCTAGTTCTATTGTTGTGACTCGAGTCTGACCTGCTCTATTGCATGCTTGCATTTTTTGCCTCCCTACTCCGGGGTTTGTATGGCGCAACGGGTGGAAGGCACCACTCACGCGCCCATTGATTTCAACCCCTACGTGGTACTGTCTTAAGACTTATGAGCAGCTGCAAGCGATTCGCTTGCTAGGAATAAAGGTTCTAAGACGATCTCACTAGTTCAGGGCTGAACGCTTGCGTGAGTGTCATTAGTCTGTCGTAGGCTATCCGGTGCCGCAGAGTAATCTTCTCCGGTTTCCCCTCTTTCGGCGTAATTACGATATGGCCGGTTCCGAGCAGTCCCGGTTTCTTGAGTTCTATTCGACTTATCTGATTCTTCTCCATCTCGAAGTCCCTCATTCGTTCGAGATCCGTAATCGTCTTGGCGCTCTCTTCTGGAGAGAGCTGCGGCATGAGCTCACCGTGGATAAAGCCGGCCATTGTGCCGCCCAAGGCACCACCGCCGTTCGCGCCTAGGTCTATGCCCATCAGTCTGCTCGTTGTGAAGTAAATTCCATATCCGATATGGGTGAGGCCTCTCGCGAGAAATCCGCCGAGAAACGATTCACTATTTCCCACGTCCTAAGCCCTCAGACCAAGTCTGCAGATTCTCGCTGATAAGAAAATCGTTCTCTGACCGGGTCTAGATCCGACTAAGTAACTGGGCCAAGTTCAATATCTTCTGGCTAACGTGATGTTTTAGAGGTCGGGTCGCTAGCTGAACACGTGAAATAAAGAAGAAGGAGGTTTCCGGCGGGGGTCCCCGAACTTTCAGGCTTGTATTGTTGCTTCTACCGAAACGGCCCGTGCTAGGGCTTGTTCTCGAGTGAGATCCATGCTGTGAGCATCTTTTGCGTGAAGCTGGACATGTTTCACTAGTTCATCATCAGATGGTGTGCGTAGCATGAAGCCGCAGTCGCATGTTACTTGTTTCGCCATGTTTCTTCATCCGGCTCGTTCGTAGTCGTCCCTAATAAGATAGTAATAAAGAAGACTGAGTTGTCGGCCTCGGGTTGATTAGCGACGCGGTCTGATAGAAGGCCAGTTGTCGGCGACTATTCCTCGGGGAGTCTCCTTGACCCAGTCTGGTATGATTACGGCTCGGAGAAGTTCTTGCACGGAAATTCCTCGGTCTATCGCAGCCCCCGTCAGGACGCGATAGTTCTCGTCGCGAAGCGACATCATAAATTTTGTCAAACTAATACCACCTACCGCTGTCGCCGCTCCTAATAGAGTCATGTTCTGGAATCCTCAATTAGCTCCCGAATATGCTAATAGTCGCAATCTCACGAGGCAAGTTAGGACCGGTTTCATGAGGCTTAGCAAGCTATCTTACCTGACACTCTGGGCAGTCCATTTCGATCAGGTGAAGAAGCTCTACAAGAATACTCTCGGTCTTCCAGTTGCCGAGGAGAACGAGAACTTCATCATGTTCGACACTAAAGGGTCCCGGCTCGCCTTTCATCGGCTCACCAAGGCCCCGCCTCTCTCCCGTTCAACGATCGAGGTGCACCTGGAGGCTAATGATGTCGATGAGGTTTACTCGTCTCTCAAGTCTAAGGGTGTGAAGTTTGACGATCCTCCGGCGAACCGGCCGTGGGGGACGCGGTCCGCTGCGTTTAAAGATCCCGAAGGGTACGTGGTGGAGATTGTTGGTCCCTTGAAGGCAGGCGAGGCTGCGAAAGGGGACTAGTGCTGCCGCGTTATTCGTGCTTGTGTTTGGGTTTGGCCTTCTTCTTTTTCTCCGTCGTTAGAACTGGTGTTTGCGGGAAATAGTATGGGGTCGTTTGAGGTGCAGTCGGTGGAGACCCGACGCGCTCCGGTTCATGCACTACATGTTTTTCTGGCGGGGTGACCTCCAGGACCCCGCTCTGGCTGAGGACCCTGTAGTGGTTTAGCCCTTGGTGGTGGAGGAACTTGTGGAGTAGTAGTTTGACTTCTTTGGTTTTTGCGCCTTCGATCTGGAGCTGCGTTCCTTTGGTCTTCATTTTCCCTTCGACCTTGGATTTTAGAAATTGAGCCGCTTCGCTTGAGCGGTCTTGCAAAGCTTTCAACTCGACGGTCAACACAGGTTTCGACATTATAGGAATAAAACGCGTCTTGCTGGTTTAAGCCTATAGACAATTGTTCTCTCGTTCTCAAATTTTCACGGTGGGACTTGCGCACGGACAACTGAGGGTTCTCGCATGTTTCGCGCTTAAATACGCGAGAACGTGAAATTCGGAAGCGGTTCGGATCATGCAGACTACCATGAATGAAAAGGAACACTCACTCGCTGTCGGGATGCGTAAACTCTGGTCTGACCATGTATTCTATACCCGCGAGTACATTATTGCCGCGGGACTTGGCACGGCAAACGCTGATGCGGCTGCAGACAGATTGCTCAAGAATCAGGAGCACATAGGCGACGCTGTCTCCCAGTACTATGGAAAGGACGCCGGAAACAAGCTTACAGGTTTATTGAAACAGCACATCAAGATCGCCGTCGAGCTCGTCGGAGCTGCAAAGAATGGAAACCAGCAGAAATTCCAGGAAGAAGACAAGCAATGGTCTGATAACGCAGAAGAGATTGCCAAGTTCCTAAGCGGTGCGAACCCTAACTGGCCTAGGCGCGACGTTTCCGACTTGTTGAAGCAGCACCTTGATCTGACGAAGAAGGAGGCTGTGGCAGTACTCGGCAAGAAATGGAAGGATTCAATCTTAGCCTTTGACGATATTTACACTGAGATACTGACTCTCGCGGACGCGCTCTACAAGGGTATCGTCAAGCAGTTTCCTGACAAGTTCCGGTAAGACATACCCGTCGAAACCACACGACCCAATCGCCTTCTTCGACGCTATCTCTCACATTTCAGGCTACACAACACACCATTGTACATGATCCCTCTACAAGAGAAGCAAGAAGTCGCCTAAGACATGGAAAACTCGCCTTTTATCAGCCCTGATCCCGATTCCAAGCCCGCGATTTCCAGAACACGATTTTCCACGCTTATTCCCAGGGGAACCCATAGGGATCGAAAAACCGGGACAGGTCAAAAAACACGCCCGTCTCATGGAAACAAGCCCATAATCAAGCCCGACATGAACAGGGTCGCGAAAAAAAAGGATCCAGATTCTGATTTTGGTCCTGCGATGCAAGACCGGTCTGGAATGAGAATCGATTGAGAATCGCCCATTACAAGCCCCGATCTCGAATCTGAACCAACCACAAAATCTAGCCTGAAAATCGTTCGGGAATCCCGGGATAACGCAAGACAACAACTGACCCATGGAAGCCCAGATGATGCCCTGATCAGCCTGTCTCGCCCATTATCAGTGCCGGACAGAAAATGTCCCAGGAAAAAAGGGGGGGTATGTCTCAACCGGTTTGCTCGGCATGAGTGGTCTCCGCGGACCTCTGTGAAAGTGAGATCTATGGGAGGAAAATTGTCTCTTTCGAATCCTACAGAATCGCCCTGAGTCAATGTTAGGCAGCTGTGGCCCCCTTAACAAGAGAGGAGGTATATTTCAAGCGGCCCGCGACGCGCAAGTGCCTTCTCTCTTCCCTGTTTTTACTATAGTTCCGTGAGAAAGTTGGGTCAGTATCATAGCTGAATCTTGCATTCCATATCTCGTGATCGATGCTGTAGTGCTTGTATGCTAAAGACCAAGCTCGTCGCCTTCCTCGGCCTTACCCTGACGCTCTCGTCTCTCCTCCTAGGTTCCCGGATACTCGGCTACCAGCGAGCGGTCCTCAGCCTACAGCTCGGCGGCCTATTCCTCGTCCTAGGCGGATTCTTCCGGTTGTTCGATGACCATCCGCTACAGGACGCTCTCGCAGGCCTCTACGATCTCGAAGCTGCAACGAGCTAAATGGTTTCTAGTATCTTCTAAGCTGCATCTTTGTAGAACTTCGCTAGGTCCAAGGATTCCCGCGTCTGCTTCTCCAGCTCCTCCATACTCGGATAAATTGCCCTGTAGACCTCGAGGACGCCGTTCTTGGATCTCACATGCACAAGATACGTTGGGTAAGCGGCGTGTCGAAAGATTCTTTTGCTATTCCAAGACTCCTTCCGATCGTCTTCGGCATACCGGACATGAACGTTTGCGAAATGAACGTTTCCGCCGAGATCCGATTTCATCTTTCGTGCAAGTTCTCGGAACAACGGCTTCTGTTCCATACAGCCTGAACAGCCGTCCCGTGTTATCGAGGTAACGTAGACGATGCCGAGCTCTTTCGCTAGAGCTTCGATCGCGCCGGTATCCGACAATTCCTTCAGCCGTTGAAACTCGATAAGCTCAACGTTCTTGTCAACTGAAAGCTGGCTTGAAACCGTCAACAGCACTTCTCTGGAAAGCATGGTTGGATGCTCGATATAAGAGTAAACTCTTCGGATGTGGAGATTCAGACAGAGGAAAAAGGGGGTTGGTCCCTGTTAGGGACCAGAACTTACCCATGATACAGAGAAGCTAGTGCTGTCGGTTGAAGGGTTCGAAGGCGAAGCCTTGGTCGCGCCGCCGCTAGTGACCATTGTTATCTTCTGAACGTTCGCACCGAACGTTCCAAAAGCAGCCGTACTTCCGTTGATCGTAGCAAAGCACGTGTTGCCCACACCGGTGTGGTCGAGCCCGAAGTTCACTGTTCCGAAGTTTGCGAGAGGTAAGATGCCGCCGCTGCTCGATGGGGCCTCGGCGATCCATTCTGCCGAGGACTGTTGTGCCCGATGAACTGTCGACGAGGTGCTAAAGCTCTGTTTTGTTGTAGTGTCCGTAATGCTCACTGTGAATTTTCCGTTGCCCGACGCATGTGCTTCTGCAGATATTACGTCTCCTGGATGGACTGAGATGCTGTTGATGAGGAAGGATGGATGTGGGAAGAACTCGTACCAAGCATAGTACGTTGGAATCCCGTTCTGGCAGTCAGAGTCAGTTCCTGTCTGTTCCACAGTGCCTGAGCTGTACCCGTCGATTCCGACCCAGAAGCTAGAGTACTGATTAGTGCCTGGACATGTGCCCTGGATCGTTGGCACCACCCAAGATCCTTTTGCGTCGCTGACAGATCCTGCGGAGCCTGTAACGGCGAATCCGCTCCAGTTGGTGCTGCTAACGCTCGCATCGTGGATCCGTGGTGCAACGATGATTGAGGGTGCTGGAAGTGCCGCTGCGAAGCTGAGGATTGAGAGAAAGATGATGGCTGACGCTGCTAGGGTTGTTGTGACGAGATGTCGAATTGCCAATTTTCTCAAGCGTTTTCTGCGAGAGCGGAATCAAGATAAGCCTTGTGGGATTCGGCTCTGTTAACTTATCGTCGGGTGCCTCTCTGGCTTATGCCTATGATGCGCTGCTCGTTTATTGTGTTGGCTGTCAAGTCTGTCTGGCAGTACTATGTTCCCGTGGCTGGTGTTCTCCGGTTGCTGGACCTGTTCAGACGGATGGTTAACGATTCCCTGCGTATCGGTCTGTTGAACGATGCGTCATCGCTGAGAAAGCTCTCACTCCTCTCATACAACCAGCTCGCCCAGTACGATTCCCCTAGCTACTACAAGCTCTGCGCAATATCACGCGCCGCTGGAATCCTGGCGGCAAGGAAGAAGTCTGTCCGGAGAGGTTATGTCACTAGGACCCCATACGCCGTCAGACCCCAGCTCGTGTCCTGCTACGGATTCAAGATAGAGAACGGAGGGTTAAGAATTCCGGTATCGAGAGGGAAACGTTTCAGCATTCCATTGACCAATCATACCCTCCAGATCATATCTCAGTCAGGGGTCAAGGTTCGCTCTTTCACTCTCACCCGGAACAGACTGAGTCTCTGCATCGCCCGGGATGCTCCCACCGTTAACTGTGCCTCCACGGTTGGTGTGGACCGAAATCTCCGCAATCTAACGTTCGGAAACGACCAAGAGACAAGTCACTATGATCTCTCAAAGTGTGTAGGAATAGCCAAGACTACAGTACGTATCGTCGCCTCTTTCAGACGAAACGACGATAGGATAAGAACGAGAATAGCGTCGAAGTACGGGCAACGAAGGACGTCCAGGACGAGTCACCTGCTCCACAACGCCACAAAGACAATTGTCGCCCTGGCGGTCCAGTGGAGAACAGTAATAGTTCTTGAGAACATCGAGGGCATCCGATCACTCTACCGGAAGGGTAATGGTCAGGGTAGAAAGTATCGTGGCCGGATGAACGGGTGGAGTTTCGGTGAGGCTCAGCGACAGATAGAGTACAAGGCGCGATGGGCTGGACTGCCGGTTATCCGTTTGTCTAGGCGTGAGACCAGAGGTTCCAGTGTGTCTTGTCTGAGATGCGGGGAGAGACTCCAATCGGACAAACGACTAGGACGCAAGCTCTGGTGCGGTAAATGCCGAGTGGTAATGGACCGGGACACGGTTGCGGCGATAAACCTGACTCGGCGGGGACGGGTGAGGCTCGCACGTTCCCAGCCTCCCATCTTACTAGAGGCGCAAGGCGGAGCAGTTGAAGCAGTGAAGGGGAACCCGACGCCTACGGTAATCCCTGGAGTCGATGCCCCGAAGCTAACTCATCAGACGAAGAGTTAACAGAACCTGGGATTCTTTCTCTCCACATTTCTGTGATCGTCCAAATGGTCGCTAGAGATTG
>WNFX01000070.1_pt1 | contig 68762 bp, 62 predicted proteins | sample 5400111 | NCBI WGS metagenome assembly WNFX01 (sample SAMN13153363, study PRJNA577476) | soil metagenome | isolation source: 40 cm soil or saprolite under grassland replicate 1 | place: USA:California | collected 2016-06-15
GCGAACACGATCTTGTCGCGCAGGCCCTCGGGCACGTCGCCGTGGGTGATGCGCTGGGCGAGGCCCTCCACGATCGCGGTCTTGCCCACGCCGGGGTCGCCGATCAGTACCGGATTGTTCTTGCTTTTGCGGGACAGGATCTGGATCACCCGGCGGATCTCCTCGTCCCGGCCGATGACCGGGTCGAGCTTGCCGGCGCGCGCGTCGGCAACCAGGTCCCGGCCGTACTTGGCGAGTGCCTCGTAGGCCACCTCGGGCATCGCGGAGGTGACCCGCTGGTTTCCGCGGATCTTGGTCAGCTCCTGCAGGAACCGGTCCCGGGTGAGGCCGTGGTTGTGGAGCACCCGCCCGGCCCCGGTGGAGGAGCCCTCCTCGATGATGGCGAGCAGCAGGTGCTCGACGGAGACGTACTCGTCCTTGAGCCGCTTGGCCTCCCGCTCGGCGGTCTCCAGCAGCCGCGACAGCCGCTGCGTGACCATGATCTGGCCGGGTTGTGCGCCCGGCCCGCGCACGCTGGGGCGCCGGCCCAGCTCGGACTCCAGGTCGTTGCGCACCTGCGCCACGTCCACGCCCATGCCGGACAGCAGGCGGGGGACGAGCCCTTCCGGCTGGTCGATGAGCGCCAGCAGCAGATGCTCGCCGTCGACCTCGGTGTGGCCGAACCGGAGCGCCTTGGTCTGCGCGTCGTGCAGGGCTTCCTGTGACTTCTGCGTCAGCCGGTTGAGATCCACCGCTGCTCCCTCCGGGGTCGGGTCGATGCCGCCTCCAGCTCGTCGATGCGTTCCAGCAGGTCGAGGACCAGGCCGAGGGCGGCGTAGTTGAGCGGAAGGCCGGCGCGCAGCCGGCGGATCCGGGCGACGGTGAGCAGCTGCGCGGGGGGAAACCAGAGCCGACCGGCGGCATCGGTCGTCGGGGTGAGCAGGCCAAGCGCCGCGAGCCGGCGGATCAGATCGGGGTGCAGGCCGGCCGCCGACGCGAAACCGTCCAGCGATAGCACCGGCCTCCGGACGAGGGCGTAGCTGGTCACCCCGACCTCCGCGGGTTGAACGACGAGACCTTCGCGAGCTGCTCGAACAGCTCACGCTCCTCGGCGGTCGGCGTGGGTGGGACGAGGATGCGTACCTCGGCGTAGTAGTCGCCGGGCCTGCCGCGCGGGTTGGGCAGGCCCTGCCCGCGCAGGCGCAGCCGCCGACCGCACGAAGATCCCGCGGGTACGGTCACCTCGACGGTCCCGCCGGGGGTCTGGACCGGCAGCTTCGCGCCCAGGGCCGCCTCCCACGGGGCCGCCGGCAGGGGAGCGGTGATGTCGCGCCCGTCGACCCGATACCGGGGGTGCGGCGCGAGGCGCACGACCAGGTACAGGTCGCCCGCCCCGCCGCCGTTCATGCCGGACGAGCCCTGCCCGGCCAGGCGGATCCGCTGGCCGTCGGTGACGCCGGGCGGGATGTTCACCTCGAGCTGGCGCGGCCCCTGCGGTGTGGCCAGGGTCACCTGCCGCCGGCCGCCGCGGTACGCCTCCTCGAGCGTCAGGGTCAGCTCGGCCTCGGTGTCCGCACCGCCGACCGGGCCGCGGCCGAAGCCGCCGCCGCCTCCGAACCCTCCGAACCCGCCGCCGAAGAGGTCGCCGAAGAGGTCTTCCAGGTCGACGTCGCCCTGCTCCACCCGGACCCGGCCGCCGGGTCCACCTGGTCCACCTGCCGCGGCCCGGCCGGGCCGGCCCCGGAACGGGCCACCGCCGGCAGACGCGTAGCCCCGGGCGTCGACGTCCTCGGGCACCTGCCGGTACGCGGCGCCGAACCGGTCGTACCTGCGGCGCTTGTCCGGGTCGGACAGCGTGTCGTATGCCTCGCTGATCTCCTTGAACCTGTCCTCGGCGTCCGGGTTCTTGTTCACGTCCGGGTGGTGCCGGCGCGCGAGCTGGCGGTAGGCCCGCTGGATCTCCTCGGCGCTTGCCTCCCGCGGTACGCCGAGTACCTGGTAGTAGTCCCGGTCGCCGGCCGCCATTACTCGCGCTTTCGGGCAACGGCGACCACGGCCGGGCGGACCAGCCGGTCGGTGGCCAGGTACCCGGGGCGCAGCACGGCCACGACCGTGCCTGGCGCCGCGTCGGTACTGTCGATCACCGCCGCGGCCTCGTGGCGGGACGGGTCGAAGCGCGCGCCGATGTCGTCGAAGCGGGTCAGGCCGAGGTCGGCGAGTACGGCGAGGGCCTGCTCGCGTACCGCCTCGACGCCGGCGACGATCGCGTTCGGGTCGGCGCCGGCGTGCCGCAGCGCCAGCTCGAGGTTGTCGAGCACCGGCAGCCATACCGAGGCGGTGCGGGCCTGCTCCGCGCGGCGCAGGTCCGCTAGCTGGCGCTCGTACCGCTTGCGCATGTTGTCCTGCTCGGCCACCGCGCGGTGCCACCGGTCCTCCAGCTCGGCCGGTGTCAGCTCGAGCGCCGCCTGCTCACCTGCCGGGGTCTCGCCGGGGCCCGGCGTCTCGCCGGGAGGCGGGGTCTCGCCGGGGGGCCGCGTCTCGCCGGGGCCCGGCGTCTCGCCGGGCACCTGGCTCAGCTGGGCGCCCGGATCGCCGGCCGGGTCCGCGGTCCGGTCCGCCGTGCGGTTGGGTGCCGGCCCGGTCATGGCCGCCCCGCCGTGAAGTCGGCGTCGATCACGTCGTCGTCGCCCGCGCCGGCACCGGGACCACCGGCACCGGGACCGCCTGGACCACCCGCGCCCGGACCGCCGGGACCGCCGGGACCGCCGGCGCCCACGCCGGAAGCGCCCGCACCCGCGGTGGCGAGGCTCTGCAGCATCTGTTGCAGATCGGAGATCAGCGTGCGCATCCGCTCCAGCGGCGCCTCCTCCTTCACGGCCTGCCGGGCATCGTCGACGAGCATCTGCGCCCGCGCCCGGTCGTGCTCCGGTATCTGACCGGCGGCCTCGTTCAGGCGGCGCTCGACCTGGTACGCCAGGCTGTCCAGCTCGTTGCGGGTGTCGATGGCCTGGCGGAGCCGGGCGTCCTCGGCCCGGTTGCGCTCGGCCTCGGCGACCATCCGCTCGACGTCGGCCTTGTCGAGGGTGCCGCTCTCCGTGATCGTGATCTGCTGCTCGGCGTTGGTGTCCTTGTCCCGGGCGCTGACGTTGAGGATGCCGTTGGCGTCGACGTCGAAGGTGACCTCGATCTGCGGTACGCCGCGCGGGGCCGGCCGGATGTTCTCCAGGCGCATCCGCCCGAGCACCCGGTTGTCGGCCGCCCGTTCCCGCTCGCCCTGCAGGACCACGATGTCGACGGCGGGCTGGTTGTCCTCCGCGGTGGAGAAGACTTCGGTCCGCCGGGTCGGGATCGTCGTGTTCCGCTCGATGATCTTCGTCATGAGCCCGCCGAGAGTCTCCAAGCCGAGCGAGAGCGGGGTGACGTCGAGGAGCAGGACGTCCTTGACCTCGCCCTGGAGTACCGCGGCCTGGATGGCGGCGCCGATGGCGACGACCTCGTCGGGGTTGACCGACATGTTCGGTTCTTTGCCGCCGGTGAGCCGGCGCACCAGCTGCTGCACGGCGGGGGTGCGCGTCGACCCGCCGACGAGGATCACCTCGTCGAGGTCGTCGGCGGTGACCCGGGCATCGCTCATCGCCTGGCGTACCGGAGCCATCGTCCGTTCGACCAGATCGTGCGTGAGCTCCTCGAACCTGGCCCGGGTGATGGTCGCGGTCAGGTGCTTTGGCCCGGAGGCGTCGGCGGTGATGAACGGCAGGTTCACCTGCGTCTGGGTCACCGAGGACAGTTCGATCTTCGCCTTCTCGGCCGCCTCCAGCAGCCGCTGCAGCGCCTGGGGATCCTGGCGCAGGTCGATGCCGTTCTCGCGCTTGAACTCGTCGGCGAGGTGGTCCACCAGCCGGCGGTCGAAGTCGTCGCCGCCCAGGTGGGTATCGCCGGCCGTCGCGCGGACCTCCACGACCCCGTCGCCGACGTCGAGGATGCTCACGTCGAACGTGCCGCCGCCGAGGTCGAACACGAGGACTGTCTCGTGCCCCCGCTTGTCGAGCCCGTAGGCCAGCGCCGCGGCGGTCGGCTCGTTGATGATCCGTAGCACCTCGAGGCCGGCGATCCGGCCGGCGTCCTTGGTGGCCTGGCGCTGCGCGTCGTTGAAGTACGCCGGTACGGTGATCACCGCGGCGGTGACCCGCTCGCCCAGGTGCTTGCCCGCGTCGTCGGCGAGCTTGCGCAGGATGGCCGCGGACACCTCTTCGGGCGAGATCAGCTTTCCCCGCACGCTGAACCGGACCGCACCCTCCGGACCGGGCACGACGTCGTAGGTGACGGACCTGATCTCCTCGGTCACCTCCTCGAAGCGGCGGCCGATGAAACGCTTCGCCGAGTAGATCGTGCCCTTCGGGTTGAGGACCGCCTGGCGCCGCGCCATCTGTCCGACGAGGCGCTCGCCGGTGTCGGTGAACGCCACCACCGACGGCGTGGTGCGGCTGCCCTCCGCGTTCGGGATCACCGTGGCTTGCCCGCCCTCGTACGCGGCGATCACGGAGTTGGTCGTGCCGAGATCGATACCGACCGTTTTTGCCATGACATGCGTTTCCTTCCGGCCGCTGGACTGCAGCTACGACTGGCGAGCGGACGGCTGGCGGCCGGAGGGCTGGCTGCCGGACTGCTGGCTGGCGGACTGCTGGCTGGCGGCCGGCTGCTTGGCCTGGCCGTCGTCGCCCGAGGACTCGCGGACCGCGATCCGGCGCGGCTGTGTGGCCGAGGCCTTCGGCAGGCGCACCGTCAGTACGCCGTTCTGGAGGGTCGCCTCCACCCGCTCGGGGTCCACCTCGCCGGGTATCGCGATCGCGTACTCGAACTCGCCGACCCGCCGGCCCTGGCGGCGCAGCACGCCGGTGCGCTCGTGGGCCTGGTACTGGCCGGTGATGCGCAGCTCGTTGTCGCGCAGTTCGAGGTTGACGTCCTCGGCCCGGACGTCGGGCAGGTCGATCTCGACTACGTACGCGTCGTCAGTCTCTTCGATGTCGGTCGGGGGCAGGAGTGCTTCCGCTGGTACCCCGGTGCCGATCGCGTCGCCAAAGAACCCCTGCAACAACTGGTTCATCCGGTCCTGGATCTGCTCGATCTCGGTGGCCGGGTCCCAGCGACGCGCGGGAGACGTGGCGAGCTGGCGGGAACGGCGGGGAACGAGAACCGTCATGACGAGAAGTCCTTTCCGTCTGGTTTCAGGCAGCACGGATTTACCGGGCATGCCGTTCGGGACCAGGCTCTGCGACGGGGGGATTAACCGGGATCACCCGCCGAGGACGATTCGGTGATCGTCGGCGAGCGCCGTCGCGGCCCGCCCGATGGCCATTTGGAGGTTTACTGACGCTCGTCGCGGTAATGGGCGTCTGGTGGCGGCGTGGTCTGCGATGCGCGGTGAGGACGCAGTGGGCGTACCCCTGCTCGTTTCGCGCCTGCTCCTGCCGCCGCTGCCGGACGGCCTGGTGCCGCGGCCGCGGCTGGTGCGGCTGCTCGACGCCGGTGCCCGCGGCCCGGTCACGCTGTTGGCCGCGCCGGCTGGCTGGGGAAAGACGGTCCTGCTCAACACGTGGGTACGCGCCGGCGTCCCCGACCGCCCGGTGGCCTGGCTGACGGCGGAGGGCGACGACGACCGGGACCGGTTCTGGAGCTACCTGCACGCGTCGCTGCACGCATCGGGCGCGCTCGACGGCAGGCCGCTGGAGCCGCCCGAGCCGGACCTCGGCGAGGCCTACCTGACCCGACTGGCCAACAGCCTGGCCGACCTGCCCCGGCCGGCAGTCGTCATCATCGACGACTTTCACAAGCTCGAAGATCATCCGGTACTCGCGGACCTCGATTTCGTCCTGCGCCACGCGGCCGGTCGGCTGCACCTGGTCATCTCCACGCGGGTCGACCCCTCGCTCGCGCTGCACCGGTGGCGGCTGGACGGCGAGCTGACGGAGATCCGCGCCCCGGAGCTGTCGATGACGGCGACCGAGACCGCCGCGCTACTCGCCCGCCAGCAGCAGGTACTTCCGGACGCCCAGCTCACCGCACTGCACGAGCACACCGAGGGCTGGCCGGCGGGCCTACGCTTCGCGGCGCTGTCCATGCGCGACCATCCGGACCCGGCCCGGCTCGTCGACGAGCTGACCGGGGACGGCCCGGGGGTGTCGGAGTACCTGCGGGCCGAGGTGCTCGGCGCCCAGCCGCCGCACATCGTGGACGCGCTGCTGGCCACCTCGGTCCTCGAGCGGGTCTGCGGGGACCTGGCCGACGCGCTGACCGGGCGCACCGACGGCGCGCGGATCCTGGTCGACCTGGAGCGGGCGAACGCGTTCACGGTCGCGCTCGACGGGCCGCAGCCGTGGTACCGCTACCACCGGCTGTTCGGCGAGCTGCTGCGCGCCGAGCTGCGTCGGCGGGCGCCCACGAAGGTCCGGCAGTTGCACGGCCGGGCCGCCCAGTGGTACGTCGTGCACGGCCTGCCGTCGGACGCGCTGCGCCACGCCCTGGCCGCCCGGGACCGGTGCTGCGCCGTCCACCTGCTGACCACGCACTGGCACGAGCTGGTCGCGTGCCTGGGAAACGAGACGCCCGGCACGGTCGTGCCGACCCCACCGGACGGTGGCGACGACAGCACCACTGACAGCCCGGCCGACAGCCCCGCCGACAGCAGGGCCGAGGATTGGGACGAGGACGGGGCCGGCGACTGGGTCGGCGACTGGGCCGGCGACGCCGCCGGTGACCCGGAGCTGGCGCTGGCGTTCGCGATGGACTGCCTGGATCGGCGCGACCGGGAGGGCGCGGAGCGCCACATGCGCGCGGCCGACCGGCACCGCGATCGGGTGAGCGCCGAACACCGCGCGGTGTTCCCGCTGATGACCGCCGCGTTGGGCCTGGCGGCGGCGCGGCCGCGCGGCGACCCCGCCGAGATCCTGCCGCTGTCCGGCCGGCTGCTCGACCTGACCTCCGCGCCCAGGGGAGCGGACAGTGGAGGGGGCGGTGGAGACGACCCCCCGGGCGGGGACCGGGTGCGCGCCCGGGTCCGGGCGGTCGCCCTGGCCGCTGCGGGGTCGGCCCTGCTCACCGGCGGCAACCTGACCGCCGCCGAGCGGGCCTTACGCGACGGGCTCGCCGCCGCGGAGCACGCCGGGCCCGCCTGTCCACGGCTGGCATGCACCGGCACACTGGCACTGCTCCACGCCCTGCGAGGCGAGCTGCGGTCGGCCGGCGAGACGGCCCGTCAGGCCCTCGCGATTGGTGCGTGCTCCGGCCGCTGCCGCGTGGTCTTCAGCGCGTACGCGTACCTGGCCCTGGCGTTCGTCCACTACGAATGGGACCGGATCGAAAAGGCCGGGCGCTATCTCGACCTGGCCGCCAGCGTGGTCGAACCCGGCGCGGAGCCGATGCTGGCCGCGGGTGTCGCGGTCGGCCGCGCCCAGCTGGGCCTGGCCAACGGTGACCTGGCGGGGGGTTACGAGGCCCTGGTCGCCGGGCGGGAGGCGTTGTCGGGCAACACGTCCCGGCACCTCGACGACTGGCTCACCGCGACCGAGGCCAACCTGCGTAGCAGCTACGGCGACACGGACACGGCACGGGACCTGCTCACACCGTTGCTGGCGGATCGGCGCCGGCCCGCCGAGGCTCCGGCGGTGGCGCTCGCCCGCGCGTACCTGCGCGACGACGACCCCAACGCCGCCGCCCGCGTGCTGCCGCCGTGGGCCGACGGTGGCTCCTCGCTGGCGGTGCGGCTGGAGGCCGGCCTGCTCGCGGCCAGCGCGGCCCGCCGCGTCGGCGACGACCACCGGGCCTCCCGCACGCTCGAGCGGGTGCTGGCGCTGGCCGAGCCGGAACGGTTCCGGCGCCTGTTCACCCGGGGCGGCTTCGAGGTCCGCGAGCTGCTGGTCGACCAGCTCGATGCCGGCACCGCGTACTGGTCGAGGATCAGCGACCTGATCAAGGCCGGCGACGCGCTCCCCGCGGAGCGAGACCGCCGCCCGCCCCCGTTGCTCAGCGACCCGCTGACCGACCGCGAGTTGACCGTGCTGCGGTACCTGCAGGGCGCGTTGTCCAACCTGGAGATCGCCACCGACCTGTCGGTGTCGGTCAACACGGTCAAGACCCACGTGCGCAGCATCTACCGCAAGCTGCACGCGGCGCACCGCCGCGACGCCGTCCGCCGGGCGCGCGAGCTGCACGTGCTCTGATCTGCGCCGGGCAGGGCGGACGCTACGACCTGGTGGGTTGCTACGACCTGGTGGGTTGCTACGACCTGGTGGGTTGGGGCCCGGTGGTCCGGGAGCCGGGCGGTTGGTCGGCCGGGAGGCCGAGCCCTTCGACGATGGCGTTGACAACCTCGGGCGGCGTGCCGTCGACCGGCACGGTGAGGACGTCCTCGTCCGGCTCGGGCGGTTGGAGGTCGGCGAACTGGGTGTCGAGCATGCTGGCCTGGAAGAAGTGGCCGTGGCGGGCGACCAGCCGGCTGGCGATCAGCTCGGGGCTTCCCTTCAGGTACACCACCCGCATTTCAGGCCGGCCCTTGCGCAGCACGTCGCGGTAGCGGCGCTTGAGCGCCGAGGAGGTGACCACGGCGGATTCGCCGGCGGCCCGGCGCGCGTCGATCCATCGGCCGAGGTTCTCCAGCCATGGCCAGCGGTCCTCGTCGTCCAGCGGCTGGCCGGCCGCCATCTTGGCCACGTTTTCCGGCGGGTGGAAGTCGTCGGCCTCGGCGTACGGCCAGCCGAGCCGGCCGGCGAGCAGTGCGCCGATGGTCGTCTTGCCGCTGCCGGACACACCTGTGAGCAGGACGATGGGGGCGGTTGTCGGGGGCATACCAGCAAGTTACGCGTCCGGCGGATGAGCCGCAGCGCGAAAGTGATCCTGAAGGGTTTGTGGCGTCGGGACCCCGCAAACCCTTCAGGACACCGGCATTGCGCCTATCGACGGTGTTCCGCGCGCCGCTGGCAGTGCATGCACAGCGGCGCCTGCGGGATGGCGAGCAGCCGCTCGACCGGGATCGATGCGGCACACCCCGTGCACCGGCCGTACCGGTCAGTGGACAGGCGCGCCAACGCAGACTCGATGTCGTCGAGCGCCTGCCGGGCGGCCGCCTCGACGGCGGCCGACACCTCGATGCGGGCGTTGTCGGCACTGGTGTCCAGCGCGTCGACCTGCCGCCCGGTCAGCGGACCCGCCGACTGGCTGAGCTGGTCGAGGCGGAATTGCCGCTGCTCTTCGAGCATGTCCCGGAACTCGTCCAGGTGCGCGGCGATCTCTTCGTCGTGCGTGAGAGTGATGGTGGTCATGTCCACCTCCATGGTGGAGACGTTTACGTGGAGAGGTCTACTCGAATGGACCCGGGGCGGCAGGGTGCGCCGCGGCGCGCGGGTCGTGGGCAATGCAACCGGTGCGGCACAACGTGAGTCAGTGGCGCGGGCGGCCTGGTGGCGCCCGGTCGCGGCGCGCGGGCGCCGACACACGTGCCGGCGTGCGGCGCCGCACCAGCGGGGCCACGCCGAGGAGCACGAGCACGAGGAGAAGGGCACCCGCCGGGGCGACACCGGCCGGCGACTGGGACTGCGGCCACCACGGCGGCTGCGCGGCCGTCACCGGTACCCGCGGGTCCTGCATCTGGGTGACGGCCGCCTGCGCGACCCGGACCACCGGAGCGAGCGGAGCCGAGCGGGGGGTCGGCGCGATGCAGAGCGCCACTGCCGCCGCCACAGCGGCGGCGAAGACGCTCGCCAGCCGGAGTCTCCTGCCCGCCATGCCACTCATCCTCGGGGCGGCGCCTGTGAGCTTCCTGTGATGCCCGCTGTGAAGTTGCTGGGGATCGCGAAGTCGCCGGGGATCGCGGTGGGGCATTCTGCGCTTAGATGGTTGCCATGAAGATCGCGTTCGTGTGCTCGGCGGCGCCCGCCGCCCGCGCCGCGTTCGACGCGCTGACCCGACGCTACGGGCAGGTGGCCGTCGGAGAGGCGGACGCGGTGGTCGCGCTGGGCGGGGATGGCGCCATGATCGACGCGCTGCACCGGATCCTTGCGCTGCCCGCCGGTCCGGGGGCCCGGCCCCCGGCATTCGGGATGAACTGCGGGACGGCCGGCTTCCTGATGAACGAGTACGGCGAGGACGATCTGCCCGCGCGGATCGCCCGCGCGGTGCGCAGCACGATCGTTCCGCTGCGCATGCGGGCGCGGGATCTCGACGGGCGGCCGCTGCCGGAGCAACTGGCCTGCAACGAGGTCGCGCTGCGCCGCCTGCGCGGCCAGTCCGCCCGCCTGCGGATCGTGGTCGATGACGAGGTACGCGTGCCTGAGCTGGTCGGCGACGGCGTCCTGGTCGCCACGCCGGCCGGGTCGACCGCCTACAACCGGTCGGCGCACGGGCCGATCATCCCGTTGGACGCCGGCCTGCTCGCGCTGACCCCGATCTGCCCGATGCGACCGCGTCGCTGGGCGGGTGCCCTGCTGCCTCGCCGGTCGGTGGTGCGCATCGAGGTCCTCAGCGGCGCGACCCGGCCGGTGGCGGCCACGGCCGACCAGCGCGAGCTGCTGCCGGTGGGCACGGTGGAGATCGCCGAAGCGGAGGACGCCTTGCGGTTGCTCTTCGACTCAGGGCAGGCTCTGGACGAGCGGGTGTTGCGCGAGCAGTTCGCGTTTTAGAGGTCGCGCTGAGTGACGAAATCATTTGTTAACCGGCGGGACGGTACAGGAAATGATTTATGTGCTCAATCTGGTGCGCAGCGGGTTGAACCCGCGTCCTGTCGGATCGCACACGGGGGAACTGCCATGGGACTCTCGCAGACGACCGTCCCGCCGGTAATCGAGGCGTGGGCCACCTACCGCACCGCCAGCGCCACGCAGTGGACAGCGCGGCAGCTGCGGAGAGCCAAGGACGGCACTCGTGTCAGCGTCGTCATCCCGGCCCGCGACGAGGAGGCCACGGTGGGCGACATCGTGGCCACCATTCGCGAGCACCTGGTCAAGCGGGTGCCGCTGGTCGACGAGGTCATCGTCGTTGACTCCCGCTCGAGCGACACCACCGCCCGGGTGGCGGCCGCGGCGGGCGCGCGGGTGGTCTGCCAGGACGCGATGACCCGCGGCCTGCCCCGCCTGGACGGCAAGGGGGACGCGCTGTGGGCCGGGCTCGCCGCGAGCACGGGCGACGTCGTGGCGTTCGTCGACGCCGACCTGCGGGAGTTCCAGCCGCACTTCCTGACCGGGCTGCTCGGACCGCTGCTGACCGACCCGTCGGTGGCGTTCGTCAAGGGCTTCTACCACCGGCCGCTGGTGCGCTCCGCGCACATCGAGCCGGACGGCGGCGGCCGGGTCACCGAGCTGTGCGCGCGGCCGCTGCTCAACATGTTCTGGCCGGAGCTGGCCGGGTTCGTGCAGCCGCTCGCCGGCGAGTACGCCGGCCGCCGTGAGGTGCTGGAGCGGGTGCCGTTCGTATCCGGGTACGGCGTGGAGACCGCGCTGCTCATCGACCTGCTCGAACTCGTGGGACTGGACGCGCTGGCCCAGGTGGACCTGGGCGAGCGGCTGCACCGCCACCAGAGCACCGAGGCGCTGGGCCGGATGTCGGCGCAGATCCTGCTGACCGTCTGGTCCCGCCTGCAACGCCAGGGTTGGTTCAGTGCCGCCACACCACCGGCGACCATGCTCACCCAGTTCCGGCGGGGCGGCGCCGGCGCACTGCCCAACCTGGAGCGGGAGATCGTCGTCAGCGACGTGTCGGTCCACGAGCGACCGCCGCTGCGCGACCTCCGGGTGGCCCGGCGCTGAGGAATTAATCCAGCAATCCCGGGTAGCGCGCCGGCGACGTTGGTCGCAGAAGGACACCGTTGCAGACGGGACACCGAGGAGGGCGCCGTGACCGCCGAGGACGCGCAGCGGACCTGGCAGTGGGAGAACGCGTGGCTGCGGTTCGCCCCGGATCGCGGGCGGGTCCACCAGGTCACCGTGGCCGGCCACGACGCGTACTGGACCGCGGCCGGCGGCCCCGACGACACCTGGAACGTCGGCGGCGACCGGCTCTGGTTCGGGCCGGAGATCTCGTGGTTCTGGCGGGACCCGGTCGCCGACGCGCCGGCCGACTACGTGGTGCCGCCCGAGATCGATCCCGGTAACTGGACCGTCGAGGAGCTGGACGGGTCGAGTTGCCGGCTGCGGTCCTGGGTACGGCTGGTCGACCTGCACGGCGCCGGCGAGGTGACCGTCGACGCCGTGCGCGACTTCGCGTTCGTCCCCACCGATCCGGACGCGGCCGCCTACGCCACGACGACGACGTTGACCGTCGTGGACGGGGACGCGGCCGGTGCCCCGGTCAGCGGTTGGACCATCCTGCAGGTGCCCGCAGGGGGTGAGCTGCTGCTCGGGTACGACGGCGTCCCCGGGTACCGGGACTACTTCGACCCGGTGGACCAGGGTCACCTGTACATGGCCGACGGGTGGCTGCGGCTGGACATCACCGGCCTGGACCGGTTCAAGCTCGGCCTGCCCGCCACGGTCGCCAACGGGCTGGCCGTCTACCGGCGACCGGTGCTCGGCGGATACGTGGTCATCGAGTGCGAGACGGAGGTCAAGCCCGGGGCCCCGTACTGTGACCTGCCCCGGGCGCTGACCACCGGGACGGACGGCGACGCGGTGCAGGGCTACAACGACGACGGCAGCGGGGGACCGTATGGCGAGGTCCAGCACCACACGCCGGCCGTGATCGTCGGCACCGGGCCGCAGACGGTCAGCGGTCGCACGGCGACCACCGTCCGGTTCGAGCGGAAGGAGGCGTGAAGGGTTACTCCTACACGATCGAGGGAAGTCAGCCGTAGACGAAGGAGGCAGTTATGAGTGTGCCTGCAACGCCCGGAGATAACCCGATGTCAACGAATATCCCCGCCGGCCCGGCCGGCACGCCGACCACCCCGGCCGGCGACGCCAGGGTGGCCGGCGCGGCCGGCCGCGCGATACCGACGGTGAGCATCGCGACCTTCCCCGATTACGAGTCCGCGCAGCGCGCGGTCGACTACCTGTCGGACAACCGGTTCCCGGTCGAGCGGACCGCGATCATCGGCACCGATCTCCGCCTGGTGGAAAACGTGATCGGGCGCATGACGGTCGGCCGCGCGGCGCTGGCCGGGGTGGCCACCGGCGCGTGGTTCGGCCTGCTGATCGGTCTGCTGCTCAGCCTGTTCACCACGTCGGCCTGGTGGGGGATCCTGCTGGCCGGCCTGCTTATCGGCGCGGCGTGGGGCGCGGTATTCGGCGCGATCGCGCACGCCATGACGGGCGGGCGCCGGGACTTCGCCTCGCGCAGCATGCTGCAGGCCGGGCAGTACGCGGTGACCGTCGACGCCGAGTACGCCGACCAGGCACGACAGTTGATCACCCGGATGAACTGGCAGGCCAGCGGGGCCGGCTGAGGCACCCGCCGAACGGCGTCGCCCGTAACACTTGCGTCGATCCGGTGCGTCGAGTGTGGTGGGGCGGCGCCGTCTTGGCGTATCTTGCTCATCGCGATCGCGGCAGGGCAGACCGCCCGGGGCTCCGGCAGCAGCCCAGGGCTCCGCGCAGCCGTGCGGCCACAACGAGCCGTACAACGGGCTGCCGGCCGGGCATCTGCCGGTACGCAGCTATCTCGCGGTCCCGGTGACCTCGCCGACCGGGGAGGTGCTCGGCGGGTTCTTCTTCGGCCATCCGCAGCCCGACCGGTTCACGGAGCGGCACGAGCGGCTCGCCGTCGGGGTGGCCGCGCAGGCCGCGATCGCGATGGACAACGCCCGGCTCTACCAGCGCCAGCGCACGGCCGCGGTGGAGCTGCAGCGCAGCCTGTTGCCGCGCATCCCGGCCGCGCACGGCCTGGAGATCACCAGCCGGTACCTGCCGGCCGCGCACGCCGCGGAGGTCGGTGGGGATTGGGTCGACGTGATCTCGCTGTCGTCCGGGCGCTACGGGCTCGTCGTCGGCGACGTGATGGGCAAGGGCATGCACGCCGCGGCCGTCATGGGGCAGCTGCGTACGGCGATCCGGGCGTACGCGGCGCTGGAGCTGCCGCCGGGGCAGCTGTTGCGCCAGGTCAACACCACCGCCGCCGTGCTCGACGAGTCCGAGATCGCCACCTGCCAGTACGCGGTGCTGGACACCGTCAACCAGTCGCTGACCTTCGCCAACGCCGGCCACCTCCCGCCCGTCCTGCGGCTCGCCGGCGGCGACGTGCGCCTGCTGGAGCAGCACGTCGGGCCGCCGCTGGGCGTGACCGACACTCCATACGCCGCGCACACCGTCGAAATGCCGGCCGGCTCGGTGCTGCTGCTCTACACCGATGGGCTCGTCGAGCGGCGTACCCGCCACATCGACCACCAGCTGCGCCACCTCGCCAGCCAGGTGCACGACCAGGCGTTCGGGCCGACCGAGGACGCGGTGGACCGGCTACTGTCGGCCATCGTGGACACCGGACGCCACAACGACGACATCGCGCTGCTGGCCGTGCGCCAGCTGCCCGCCGAGGTGCCGGAGAGCCACACGCTGGAGCTGACGGCGCACGCGCAGTCCAGCGGGCTGGCGCGCGGCTTCGCCCGGCAGCGGCTCGCCGACTGGGGCGCCGACGAGGCGCAGATCGACGCCGGGATCATGGGCAGGACGCCCGCCAGCCCCTGTTGACCGAGGCCGACGCCGACGACGAGCACCACCGGGGGCTGCACCTGGTGCAGGCCCATTCGCTGCGCTGGGGCACCCGTCCCATCAAGGCTGGCAAGGTGGTGTGGGCCGAGCTGCCGTTCCCCCGCCCGTGAACCCCCTGATCAGGGGTAGTCGTCGCCGGCGTCCAGACGCGTGCGCAGCAGGGCTTCCAGCGGCATCGACTCGCCGTCGCGGGCGCCCTCGCCGACGATCAGCCGGGGCGTCTCGGGCGTGATCGCGGCTCCGGCGAACCGGGCGCGCAGGCTCGCCGGAACGGTGAGAATGTAGAACTCGCCGTCGGTGCCCACGGCGAGCGAGCGGTCGGGGCGCACGTACCAGCCGGTGCGGCCGGTCCGGTAGGTGGCGCGGCCGTTGTAGGCCCGCGCGGTCAGCGCGACGGCCTTGAGGCCGCGTTCGCGGGCCTCCCGGGCGAAGTCGGCGACCAGCCGGCGCGCCTGCTCGGCCTCGGCCGCCCGGCGCCGCCCGGTCGCCGCCGCGTGCTGGTTGATCGCCTGGCGCCGCTGCTCCCGCCACGCCGCGTCCGCGTGAGGCCCACTCTCGCCCACGCCCGCGACCCTACGCCCCCGCCACTTCATGATCATGAAGGACTCAGGCTGCTATCGCGATGCTATCGGGACCCGAATCCTTCATGATCATGGAAATGGCTGCCGAGCGGGTCATAGCCTGGCGGAATGACGAAGGTCGCCGGGATCGACTCCTCCACGCAATCGACCAAGGTCGTCGTCTGCGACGCCGGCACCGGCGAGGTCCTCGCCGCTGCGCAGGCGCCGCACCCGGACGGTACCGAGGTGGACCCGGCCGCCTGGTGGTCGGCGCTGGAGACCGCGACGGCCGGCGGTCTCCTCGACGACGTCGCGGCGATCGGCGTCGGCGGGCAGCAGCACGGGCTTGTCGCGCTCGACGAGGCCGGCGAGGTCGTGCGGCCGGCCCTGCTGTGGAACGACACCCGGTCGGCGAAGGCCGCCGACGACCTGGTACGCGAGCTGGGCGGACCGGGGGAGTGGGCGGCCGCGGTCGGCTCGGTGCCGGTCGCGAGCTTCACCGTGACCAAGCTGCGCTGGCTCGCCGAGCACGAGCCCAGGCACGCCGCGCGGGTCGCCGAGGTGCTGCTGCCGCACGACTGGCTGACCTGGCGGCTGCTCGCCGCGGGCGCGCCGGCGGTGACCGATCGCGGTGACGCCTCGGGCACCGGGTACTGGTCGCCGGCGACCGGCGAATACCGCGAGGATCTCGTGGCGCGGGCGTTCGGGCGGGTGCCCCGGCTGCCCCGCGTGCTGGGCCCCCGGGACGCCGCGGGCGAGACCCGCTCCGGGGTACTCGTGTCCGCCGGCACCGGGGACAACATGGCCGCCGCGCTCGGGCTCTCCGCGCGCACCGGTGAGGTCGTGGTGTCGCTGGGCACCAGCGGAACCGCGTTCGCCGTCCACGACCGGCCGCTGGCCGACGCGTCGGGTACGGTCGCGTGCTTCGCCGACGCCACCGGCCGGCACCTGCCGCTGGTCTGCACGCTCAACGCCGCCCGGGTCCTCACGGCCACCGCGCAGATGCTCGGCACCGACCTGGCCGGCCTGGACCGGCTCGCGCTGGCCGCACCGCCCGGGGCGGGTGGCCTGGTGCTGTTGCCGTACCTGGAGGGCGAGCGCACGCCGAACCTGCCGGACGCGCGGGGCACGTTGACCGGGTTGACGCGGACCAACATGACGGCGGAGAACGTGGCGCGCGCCGCCGTCGAGGGGATGCTGTGCGGGCTGGCCGACGGGCTCGCGGCGCTGCGCGCGCTCGGGGTGGAGGTGCGCCGGGTACTGCTGATCGGCGGCGCCGCCCGCTCGCAGGCGGTACGGATCGCCGCGCCGACGGTGTTCGGGGCGCCCGTCGTCGTGCCCGAGCCGGGGGAGTACGTGGCGCTGGGCGCCGCACGCCAGGCCGCCTGGGCGCTGGCGGGAAGCGCGCAACCGCCGTCCTGGGAGGCCGCGGCCGCCGCGGCGGAGGTGCGCGAGCCGGTCGACGATCAGGCAGGCGGGCAGATTCGGGCATCGTACGCCGCTGCCCGATCGGCGATCTTCGCCCGCTGACCGACCTCCGCCCCACGGCGCCGATCTAGGAGAAGTCGGGATATCGGCGCCCGTTTTGCCCCATACTTCTCCTAGATCGATGCGGTGGTGGCGATCGCGCCGGATGGACCGGGGCCAAACCTTGTGCTCTTCGTGACGGGCCGGTAGCGTGCCGCGTAACCGGGCGAGAACGGGCATCATCGGGCACGGTCGGGCAGGTGAGTCCGTGGCGCTCCCACCACTGGCTGGAAACGTGACTGGCTGAGAAACGCGTCCACCTGGCATGACCATGAGCGAGGTGAGTCCATGTTTCCCGAGGAACGGCGGCAGTGGCTCGTCGCGCGCGCCCGGACCGCGGGCCGGCTCGACGTCGCGGAGGTCTCCGAGGAGCTGACCGTGGCGGTCGAGACGATCCGCCGCGACCTCAACATCCTGGAGAGCCACGGCCTGCTGCGCCGCGTCCACGGCGGCGCCATCCCCGTGGAGCGCCTCGGCTTCGAGGGCGCGCTGGCCAGCCGGGCGGTCGCGATGCGCGACGAGAAGGCCCGGCTCGCCAAGGCGGCCGTCGAGCTGCTCGAAGACGCCGAGTCGGTGTACCTGGACGAGGGCTCGACGACGCAGGAGGTGGTCGACCGGCTGCCACTCGACCGCCCGCTGACCGTGGTGACCAACGCGCTGCCGACCGCTGTGGCGCTCGCGGCCCGACCCAACGTGAAGCTGATGCTCCTCGGCGGCCGGGTGCGCAGCCACACGATGGGCACCGTCGAGCATTGGGCCACCCGGATGCTCGAGGACCTGATGATCGACCTGGCGTTCCTCGGGACCAACGGCATCAGCGTCGAGCACGGCCTCACCACACCCGACCCGGCGGTCGCGGCCGTCAAGGGCGCGGCGGTGGCGGCGGCCCGGCGCCGGGTCCTGCTCGCCGACCACACCAAGTTCGGCGTCGACTCGTTCTGCCGGTTCGCCCGGGTGCGGGATCTGGAGGCGATCGTCACCGACGCCGGGCTCGACGACGGCGACGCGCGGGCCTACGAGGCCCTCGGCGTGCGGATGGTGCGGGCATGATCGTCACCGTGACCGCGAACCCGAGCGTGGACCGGACCTACCGGATCGGCGCTCTCAAGCCCGGCACGCTGCACCGGGCGACGAACGTCACCGTCGAGGCGAGCGGCAAGGGCGTCAACGTCAGCCGCGTGCTCGCCCAACTGGGCGTGCCGACGAGGATGGTCCTCACCGCGGGCGGTCCCGAGGGGCGGCTGCTCAGCGAGCTCCTGCGTGACCTCCCGGCCGACATCGTGGAGGTCGCCGGCCACACCCGGATCAACGTCACCGTGGTCAGCGGGGACGAACCGACGAAAATCAACGAGCCCGGCGCGCCGCTGGCCGCTGCCGAGGCCGGCACGCTCGTCGCGGCCGTGGAGAAGCTCCTGCCGGACGCGAGCTGGCTCGCCGTCTGCGGCTCCCTGCCGCCTGGCACCGACCCCGACCTGGTCGCGCGGCTCATCGCGACCGGCCGGGCGCAGGGCGTACCCGTGGCGGTCGACTCGTCCGGCGCCGCGCTCGCCGCGGCGGTGACCGCGCGCGCGGACCTCGTCAAACCCAACACCGACGAGCTCGCCGAGCTGAGCGGAGCCGCGAGCCCGGAAACGGCGGCGCGGCAGATCCAACGGCAGACCGGCGGCACCGTCCTCGCCACCCTCGGCGGCGACGGGGCGCTGCTCATCACGCCGGACGGCGGGTGGCACGCGGTGCCGCCACCGATCACACCGATCAACACCACGGGGGCCGGCGACGCTCTGCTCGCCGGATATCTGGGCGCGGACCGGGTTCATCCGGCCGAGCGCCTGGCGTACGCGGTCGCCATCGGCACCTCCGCCTGCCTGGTGGAGGCGACGGCCGGGCTACCGGCCGCGCGCGTCCCACCCTCCGCCGTCGACGTCCGGCCGCTGGCCGGGGCGCGTGGTGGATCCCCTCCCACACCCCGTAGGAGGTCAGCGTGAGGAGAGCGCTCCTGGCCGCCGCGGCCGGGCGGGCACCGGCTCAAGATCCAGATCGTACCGGGAGGATGAGTGCAGACCCTCGTCATCGGCGACGGCTTCGTCCCCTCCACCGTCTACGTGTCGGCGCTGCGCGCGCGCCTCGGGCCGGACTTCGGGCAGGTGCGTACCGTCGAGCTGCCGGGCGGTAGGACCGCGCAGCACGAGCGCCAGCAGGTGATGGAGACCCGCGGCCCCAACGCCGTCGATCCGCCGGAGGAACTGCTCGCGGCGGTGCCCGGCGCGCAGGCGCTGTGCCTGCACTTCGCGCCGGTGGGGGAGAAGCTGCTGGCCGCTGCCGACGCGCTGCGGCTGGTCGCGGTGGCCCGCACCGGCCTGGAGAACGTCGACGTCGCCGCGGCCACCGCACGCGGGGTCGGCGTCGTGCCGGTGTACGGCCGCAACGCGGGCGCGGTGGCCGAGCTGCAGATCGGGCTGATGCTCGCGGAGGCCCGCAACATCGCCCGCGCCGACGCATCGATCCGGGCCGGCGGCTGGCGCAAGGACTTCCCGGGCGCCCGGATCGAGATCGCCGGGCGGACCGTCGGCATGATCGGGTTCGGCCACGTGGGCGCGCAGTTCGTCGGCCGCTTGCGTGGCTTCGACTGCCGCCTGCTGGCCTACGACCCGTACGCCGCGGACGAGGCCCTGGCGCAGCACGGTGTCGCCCGCGCCGACACCCTGGACGAGATCTTCGCCGAGTCGGACTTCGTCGTCGTGCAGGCCCGACACAGCCCCGAGACCGACCGGTTCATCGGCGCGGCGCAGTTCGCGCTGATGAAGCCACACGCGTACTTCGTCAACGTGGCCCGCAGCCGGGTGGTGGACGCCGACGCGCTCTACCGCGTGCTGGCGGACGGGCGGATCGCGGGTGCCGGGCTGGACGTGTTCGACGACGAGCCGCTGCCACCCGACAGCCCGTGGCGGCGACTGGACAACGTCACGCTCACGACCCACTTCGGCGGCGACACCGAGGAGACCAACGTGACGTCGGCGCGGCTGGTGGCCGACGCGGTGGCCGAGTTCGCGGAGACCGGCCGGGTAGCGGGCGCCGCCAATGCCGAGGCGCTGGGCTGGACATGAGCGGCGATCTTCCCCTTCGGCTGAGTAGGGCGCCCCGCTCACCGCGCAGACGTGAACAGGGGCGCCCTCCTCAGCGGCGGGGGCGCACGGCAGCAGAAGGCGGCGCACTATGAAATACCTGCTCGGGGTGGACGCGGGGCAGACGGTGACCAAGACCGTCCTGTACGACGCGGAGGGGCACGCATACGCCAGCGCGCGGGCGGACACGCGCGTCGACTGCCCGTACCCCCGCTGGCAGGAGCGGAACATGCTCGAGGCCTGGCGGCAGACCGCGACGGCGATCGCCTCGTGCCTGCGGTCGGCCGGCGTCGCCGGCCGCGACGTCGCGGCCGTCGGCATCTGCGGGCACAACGACGGCGTGTACCCGGTCGACGGCAACGGGCGGCCGGTGCGCCCGGCGATCCTCGCCACCGACTCGCGGGCCTACGAGTACGTGGCGGCCTACCGGGCCGACGGCACCGCCGACAAGGCGCTGCCGCTCACCGGCCAGTCGCCGTTCGCGGGATCGCCGGCCGCCGTGTACGCCTGGCTGCGCGACCACGAACCCGCCGTCCTGCACACTGCGGAGTGGCTGCTGTTCTGCAAGGACTGGCTGCGCTTCCGGCTCACCGGCGTCTATGCCACCGACCCGACCGAGGCCAGCGCCTCGTTCACCAGCGTCCGGGACCAGGCGTACTCGCCCGAGGCGCTCGCCCTCTACGACCTGGACTTCGTGGCCGACAAGCTGCCGCCGATCCTGCGCCCGGACGAGATCGCCGGCCGGGTCACGCCGGAGGCGGGCGAGGTGACCGGCCTGGCGCCCGGCACGCCGGTCGTGACTGGCGCACACGACGTGGACGCCGCGGCCGTGGGCATGGGCGCAGTCACGTCCGGCGCGGTTTCGATCATCATGGGTACCTTCTCGATCAACCAGATCGTCGCCCACGACTTCCGGCTCGACCACCGGTGGCAGGCGCGCAGCTTCCTGACGCCGCACAGTTGGCTGCACATGTCCACCTCGCCGTCGTCGGCCTCCAACCTCCAGTGGGCCACCCGGCTGCTCGGCCCGTACGTCTACGGCGGCAGTGAGAGCGCCGGCCGGCCGGACTTCGGCGCCGCCGTTTCCGCCGCAATCGCCGTGGACCCCAGCGACGCGCCGCTGTTCCTGCCGTTCCTCTACGGCTCGCCGACGCTGCACGGCCAGGTCGACGGCGCGTCCTTCGACGGCATACGCGGCTGGCACCGCCGGGAGCACCTGCTGCGCGCGGTCCTCGACGGGGTGGCTTTCAACCACCGGGCGCACCTTGACGCGCTGCGCGAGCGGTTCGCGCTGACCGGCGCCGCGCGGCTCGGCGGCGGAGGCTCGAGGAGCGTGGCCTGGTCGCAGCTGCTCGCCGACGTGATCGGGCTGCCCGTGGAAGTGACCGACACCGACGAGGCGGGCGCCCGGGGAGCCGCCGCGCTGGCGGGCATAGGGTTGGGTTGGTATGCCTCAGCCACCGAAGCCGCAACCGCCACCGTCCGTGCGGTCCGCCGCCACGACCCCGTCCACAATCCGGAGCTGGACGAGCGCTACGAGCGGTACCTGGACCTGGTGGAACGGCGGAGTCGCTACGGAGGGTGATCTCGGCATCCATCTTCTAACGAAGCGGTGACAGCCGGTAAGGAAGGACACAAGCTATGACGGAGTCGGCGCGGATCGGCGTTACCGGCCTTGCGGTCATGGGCCGCAACCTGGCCCGCAACCTGGCCCGCCACGGGTACGCGGTCGCGGTCCACAACCGGACCCCGGCCAGGACCAAGGCGCTGGTCGAAGAGTTCGGGCACGAGGGCACGTTCGTCCCGGCGGAGTCCGCGGAGGAGTTCGTGGCCTCCCTGGAGCGGCCCCGGCGCGTGGTGATCATGGTAAAGGCCGGCGGCCCGACCGACGACGTGATCAACGAGTTCGCCCCGCTGCTCGAGCCCGGCGACATGATCATCGACGCGGGCAACGCGCACTTCGTCGACACCCGCCGGCGCGAGGCCGCGCTCAAGGAGCGGGGGCTGCACTTCGTGGGCACCGGCGTCTCCGGCGGCGAGGAGGGCGCCCTGCTCGGGCCGAGCATCATGCCCGGCGGCTCGCCGGAGTCCTACGCGGCGCTCGGGCCGATCCTGGAGGACATCTCCGCCAAGGTCAACGGCACCCCGTGCTGCACCCACGTCGGTCCCGACGGCGCCGGACACTACGTGAAGATGGTGCACAACGGCATCGAGTACGCCGACATGCAGCTCATCGCCGAGGCCTACGACCTGCTGCGGCAGGGCGGCGGGCTCGCCCCGGCCGAGATCGCCGAGGTGTTCCGCGGCTGGAACTCGGGCCGGCTGGAGTCCTACCTGATCGAGATCACCGCCGAGGTGCTCGCGCACACCGACGAGTCCGGCAGGCCGTTCGTCGACGTGGTCCTCGACCAGGCCGAGCAGAAGGGCACCGGCCGCTGGACCGTGCAGATCGCGCTCGACCTGGGCGTGCCGGTCAGCGGCATCGCCGAGGCGGTCTTCGCCCGGTCGCTGTCGGGCAGCGCCGAGCTGCGTGCGGCGGCCCGCGGGCTGCCCGGGCCGCGCGGCGGGAGCCTGGACGCCGCCGTCCGGGACACGCTGGTCGACGACGTCGAGAAGGCCCTCTACGCCTCCAAGATGGTCGCGTACGCGCAGGGCTTCAACCAGATCCAGGCCGGCAGCGCCGAGTACGGCTGGAACATCGACCCGGGTGCGATGGCGACCATCTGGCGCGGCGGATGCATCATCCGGGCCCGGTTCCTGGATCGGATCAAGACGGCGTACGACGCCGACCGCAACCTGCCGTCGCTGCTCGTCGACGACCACTTCACCGACGCCCTCCGCGACGGTCAGGACGCCTGGCGCCGGGTGGTGGCCGCCGCCGCCCAGCTCGGCATCCCGGTGCCGGGGTTCGCGACCGCCCTGGCCTACTACGACGGCCTGCGCGCCGAGCGGCTGCCGGCCGCGCTGATCCAGGGCCTGCGCGACTTCTTCGGGGCGCACACCTACCGCCGCGTCGACCGCGACGGCACCTTCCACACGTTGTGGGCCGAGGAGGGCCGGCGCGAGGTCGGCGCCTAGCTTCTTCGCCGATCTTGGACAGTTGTGCGACCTGCAGCTCGCACAACTGTCCAAGATCGCGCAGGGCTAGACGCCCACGGGGAAGGTCTCCGGCTCGAAGGTGTCCACGTGGCGCACGTGAATCGGGTGCGCCGCCTTGGTCCGGTCGAACCAGCCGAACGCGTCGTAGCGCTCACCCAGCTTCGTGGGCACGTAGTTGCTCCAGCTCTCCCGGCCCGGGTCGTAGACGACCCCGATCGCCCGGTGATCCAGCCACGCGGTGAGGAAGTCCGGCTGGTCCCGCTCCGGAACCTGGTCCCGCTCCGGAACCTGGTCCCGCTCCGGAACCTGGTCCCGCTGCGGAAACACGAACAGCGCCCGCTCGGGCGCGCCGGCGTGCAGCTCCGATTCCAGCGCACCCGGTCGCGGCCGCGGCACCGGCATCGCCTCCATCGGCGCGCCCCACGACCAGCCGGCGATGACCGAGCCACGATGACAACCAAACCCCATGAGTACGACCTGGGCATCGCCGTGCCGCTCGCGCGCCAGCTGGCCGACGTTGACCATGCCGCCGGAGGCCATGGTCGTGGCCCGGGCGTCGCCGACGTGGGTGTTGTGCGCCCAGATCACCGCCTTGGACCCCGGGCCGTAGGTCTTCAGCAGCCGGTCGATCGTGTCGGCCATGTGCTCGTCGCGGACGTTCCACGAGTCGGGGCCGCCCGCGACCATGGCGCGGTAGTACCGCTCGGCGCCGAGGACGACCTCGGCGTTCTGCCAGGTCGAAAACTCCTCCTGGTTGCCGGCGACGGCCCGCTCCCGGAGCGCCCGGAGCAGATCGATCACGGCGTCCTCGCATTCCACCGGCACGAACCGGGTCGCGATCGCGTAGCGCTGCGGGTCCTCTCCGAACGGCTCGAAGCACCGGTACGCGGCCAGCGCCGTGGGGACCAGCTCCGGGTGGTCCTCGCGCAGGTACACGAGGATCTCGCGCATCGACTCCCACAGCGAGTACACGTCCATGCCGTGGAAGCCGACCCGCGCCTCGCGTTCCAGCCGCAGGTTATGGGTGCGCAGCCACCGGCAGAAGTCGGCGACCTCCTCGTTGGCCCACATCCAGGTCGGCCAGCGCTCGAACAGTTCGAGCGCCTCCCGGGGATCTGCCGGCGCCTCGCCCCGGCCACGGACGCTGCGGTCGACGCGGTCGCAGTCCGGCCAGTCGCCTTCGACCGCCACGAACGAGAAGCCCCGCTCGGCGATCAGCCGCTGCGTGAGGGCGGCGCGCCACCGGTGGTACTCGTGGGTGCCGTGGCTCGCCTCACCCAGCATCACGATCCGGGCGTCCCCGATCCGGTCGAGGAGCACGTCGAGGTCCCCGGCGTCGATCAGCGGCGCCGCCAGGCTCATGATCTCGTCCCTGTATCGGCCCATGACGCGGGTCCTACCCGCCCGGGGACCCGCAAACCCGGCGTGCAGTGTCCGGTGTGGAAGCCGCGTTGCTTTCCAGGTCGGGGTTTCCGCTGGAAACGGCCGGGGTAGTGCGCGCCGTACCAAGCCCGGCAGATCAACAGATACGACGGACCGATACGGCGGCGGCGCCGCTCGTAAGGGGAGGGTCTGATGCGACACAATCCCGGGTCGGTCGACGACGGCCCGATCACGGTGGGTGTGCTCGGCTCGTACGGGGGCCGCAATCTCGGCGACGAGGCGATCCTGACGAGCCTGCTCAGCGACCTGCACGTGCGGCGCCCGGAGGCGCAGGTGCTGGTGTTCTCCCGGCACCCCGACCACACGGCCACCGCCCATCCGGGGGTGGACGCGATGGCCTGGGAAGGGGTCAACCGCGGGCGCATGGCCGAGGTGCTCGACCGTCTCGACGTCCTGATCCTGGGCGGCGGAGGGATCCTCTACGACACCGAGGCCCGCCGGTACCTGCGGCTGGTGCGCAGCGCGCAGGAGCGGGAGCTGCCGGTGTTCACCTACGCCGTGGGCGCCGGACCGCTGACCGAGGAGGTCGACTGCGGGCTGTGCCGGGAGACCCTCGGCAGGTGCGCGGACGTGACCGTCCGCGACGAGGAGTCCAAGCTGGCGCTGGAAGAGGCTGGCGTGAGCTGCGAGGTGACGGTCACGGCCGACCCGGCGCTGCTGCTGCAACCCGAGGAGTTCGACGCGGCCGCGTTGCGTGGCGAGTGGGTACCCAGCGGCCGGCGGCTGGTCGGGATGAGCGTGCGCGAGCCGGGCCGTGCCGCGCAGCACCTCGACGCCGACGAGTACCACCAGTTGCTTGCCCACGTCGGCGACTTCCTGGTGCACCGGCTCAACGCCAACGTGGTGTTCGTACCGATGGAGCGCCGCGACATCCGGCACGCGCACGCCGTGCTGTCGCGCATGACCGCGGCGGAGCACTGCCGGGTCCTGCAGGGCGACTACGGGCCGCGCCAGGTTCTCGGCCTGATGCGCCACCTCGACCTGGCGGTGGGTATTCGCCTGCACTTTCTGATCTTCGCCGCGATGTCCGGGGTACCGTTGCTTCCGTTGCCCTACGCCGGCAAGGTCTTCGACTTCGCCCAGCAGATCGGCGCGCCCGCCCTGCGGGGAGTGGTCCGGGAGGCGGCCGGCCCGCTGCTGGCCGAGGTGGACCGGTTGTGGGACGAGCGGCCGATCCACGCGGCCGAGACCGCGGCCCGGCTCGACGCGCTCCGGCAGCGGGCGACGCAGACCGGCGAGCGCCTCGGCAAGCTGCTCGACGGGCTCGTGCCGCCGCCCGGGATCTGAGGGGGAGACCGATGACCGCGCTACCCACACCGGACGCCCCGCAGACCGTGGAGCTGCCGCCGCGCCGGGCCAGCCACGCGGGCGTACCGAGGTGCTCGTGGTCGGCGGCGGCCCGTCCGGCCTGGGCGCCGCCCTCGGCGCGGCCGCGGGCGGCGCGGACGTCGTGCTGGTGGAGCGCTACGGGTTCCTCGGCGGCAACGCCACCGCCGCCCTGGTCATGCCGTTGATGAGCTTCCACAACGAGATCAGGCAGGCGGTCGGCGGCGATACGACCCGGCTGATACCGACCGATCACGGCGAAGGTGAGCCGGTCGTGGGCGGGGTGCTGTGGACGCTGTTGGACCGGCTGGTGCGCCGCCAGGGCGCGATCCCGCCCTCACCGGAGACCGGATACACCGTCCCGTTCGACCCCGAGCAGTTCAAGCTGACCGCGTACGAGCTGCTGGTCGGCGCCGGGGTTCGGCTGCTGCTGCACTCGTTCGCCTCCGACCTGATCGCGCTGCCGGACGGGGCGCGTGGGGTGTTCGAGACGAAGTCCGGTCCGGTGGTCCTGGATGCCGACGTGGTCGTGGACTGCACCGGCGACGGCGACCTGGCCGCGGCGGCGGGTGCGCCCTACGAGATCGGCCGGCCCGGGGACGGGCTGACCCAGCCGATGACCCTGATGTTCCGGGTCGGCAACTTCGACCATGAGACATTCAACGGGTACGCGCGAAGCAACCCCGGCCAGTGGCGCGGCGTGCACGGCCTGTGGGACCTGGTCCGCACCGCGACCGAGGCGGGCGAGCTGGACCTGCCGCGCGAGGACATCCTCTTCTTCGCCACCCCGCACCCCGACGAGGTGTCGGTGAACTCCACGCGGGTCTCCGGCGCGCTGGGTATCAGCGTGTGGGACCTCAGCCGCGCGGAGCTGGTCGCGCACCGGCAGATGGATCAGATCGCCCGGTTCCTGCACGACCGGGTGCCGGGCTTCGCCGACTCGTACGTGATCCAGAGCGGTGTCCAGGTGGGGGTCCGGGAGACCCGGCGCATCCTCGGCGAATACGTGCTCACCGGCGAGGACGTGCTGGCCGCCCGCGAGTTCGAGGACGCGATCGCCCGCGGTGCGTACCCGGTGGACATCCACAACCCGGCGGGCAAGGGCACCGAGTTGCGGCGGGTGCCGCGCGGCAAGTCCTACGAAATCCCGCTGCGCTGCCTTCTGCCGCGCGGTGTCGAGCGGCTGCTGGTCGCCGGCCGGTGCATCTCCGGCGACCACGTGGCCCACTCGTCGTACCGGGTGATGCCGATCTGCATGGCCACCGGACAGGCCGCCGGCGTCTGCGCGGCAGTCGCGGCCCGGTCCGGCAAGTCTCCCCGCGACGTGCCGGCCCAGCAGGTCCAGCGGGTGCTGCGGGCACAGGGCGCGAACCTGCGCGGATAGGTTCCGCTGCCCACGCTTGCGCGATCTTGACTGTCTGACGCCGCCAAAGGGAACAGCAAAACATCCCCACCTTCTTACGGTCCAGCTCTCGGTCCAGCCACGCTGGTTATCGGAGAAAGCCTTGAGCAGGCCGGGGAAGGCGTGACGATTTCTGGGAAGGAGGTGCAACAGCAGCTACGGGCAATCGTTCATCGCCGGAACAAGATCGCGCACGAGTACGACGAGGACCCAGCTCACCCGGCGGTGAAACGGCCGATCGATGCCGCCGCCGCAACCCAGACGATCGATTGGATCGAGCAGGTCGCTGCCGCCCTGGTGGTCGTGCTCGACCAAAAAGCAGTCAACGCCTTGAGTCCTCCGTAGCTCGGAGGTGTTCGACCACGCCGCCGATTCACCGTAGAAGGCGCCATTTGTAACGGCGCCGAGACCGCGCAGGGATGACGGGGTGCACTACCAGGCCATGCGGAGCCGCCGGCATGATGAGCCCATGCGCCTGTTGATCCTCGGCGGTACCTGGTTTCTCGGCCGGACGCTGGTGGAGCAATCGTTGGCCCGCGGATGGCGGGTGACCTGCTTCAACCGGGGACTCACGGGCAAGGACGTGGCCGGTGCAGAGTCGGTGCGGGGCGACCGGACCCACCCTGCTGACGTGAAACGGCTTGCCGCGTTCGGGCCGTGGGACGCGGTGGTGGACACGAGCGCGTACGAGCCGCCCGACGTGCTGCTGACCGCGCGTGCCCTGCGCCCCGTGGTCGCCCGGTACGTGCTCGTGTCGACGGTCTCGGCGTATCGGGATTGGCCGCAGGAACCGGTTGACGAGTCGTCGCCGCTGTGGCCGTCGCGTCCGGATGCTCGACGGACGGACCCGTACCTCTCGTCGCTTCCCCGTGTGTACAGCCGGCTGAAGGCCGGATGCGAGCTGGCGGTGCGCGAGGTCCACGGCGACGAGGCGCTGATCCTGCGGCCCGGTGTGGTTCTCGGGCCTTATGAGTACGTCGGCCGGCTGCCGGTCCTGCTCGACCGCGCCGCGCGCGGAGGACGAATGCTGGCCGCTGGCGATCCGGGACAGCCGATCCAGCCGGTTGACGTGCGCGATCTTGCTGAGTTCACCCTGCGGTCGCTCGACTCCGGATCGGGCGGCGTGTTCAACGTCGCCGCCCCACCCGGGCACGCCACGTACGGTGACCTGCTCGGCGCGTGCGTCGAGGCGACCGGCTCTGGCGCCGAGCTGGTGTGGATCGACTCGCAATGGCTGGCCGACCGAGGCGTGCGCCAGTGGACGGATGTCCCGCTGTGGCGCACGGCCGCCGGTACGTGGGCGGTGGATGCGTCCCGCGCCCGTGCGGCGGGACTGGTGTGCCGGCCGCTGCGCGACACGGTGCTGGACACCTGGCGGTGGTTGCAGGTCGAGCAGCCCGTACCGCATGAACGGCAGGCCGAGCACGGCCTCGACCCGGCCCGTGAGGCGGAGTTGCTGACGGCGTGGGATGCCGAGCTACCCCTACGCGGACGGTAGGGCGCGCGATTCAGCCTCGGTGTTGAACACCTCGATATGGTCGCGAAGCTCCGACGCCCGGTGATCGCCATGCCACTTGTCGCCGCTCAGCATGCGCGCGATCTGTGCCAGGCGCTCGGTCAGGCTATGGCGCCGTTGCGGGACTGGAACCAGCCAGACTGGGGTGAGCGTGTCTTCGGCGGTGTCGAGGTGCCCAAGAGCGAGTTCGGCCGCGGCGAGGTCGATGCGCGCGCGTTCGACCACCAAGCCACCGAATGGGTCGTCTGGTAGCAGGTCAAGCGCCCGACGGGCCCGCCTGACCGCGCCAGCCGCGTCGCCAATGGCAAGGAGCGCGGTCCCCGCGCAGGCATCATGAAGGGACGGCCCCCATACCTCCTGAAGGCATTCGCCGCCGGGCACTCCGTCGACGAGATCGCGGCGTTCGCCAACGCGCTCTACCGCCGTTCCACGGAGTGGCTCAACTCGCATCTCACCCTCGTCGACCCGGTCCGCCCCGGGCTGGTGCGCTACTTCGAGGCGCCCGTCCAGCAGATGGACCCCAGCACCTGTGGCTCGACCGCGATCGTCGTGGCCCGGGCGATGTTCGACCCGATATACGCGTTCACGCTAACCACCGGCGGGCATCCGGACGGGCCGGAGGACAGTGCGGCGGCGTTCGCTGTCCGGCTCAAGGCCGAGGAGCAGCGCATCCATCACGCGACCAACGTGCTGTGGCCGCGGAGGGCCGGCACGACCCCGTGGGCGGTCAGCCGCCAGCTCGACGAGCAGCACGCGGAGCTGGGCACCGTCTACCGGTGGCGGGTATTCGTGGGCGGCGTGATCGGTGCGGCGCCCGCACGGGCGCTGAGCGACGCCATGGCCGCGGTGGAGCAGGGGTATCCGGTGCCGATACTCATCGGGGACGGCATCCCGCGCCACTACGTCCTGCTGGTGCGCCACGACGACGAGGGCATGCTGTTCTACCAGCCGAGCGGCGGGCAGATCGTGCGGGTGCCGGACCGCGACTTACGCCGGCCCAACCTCGGCGTGCTCGGCTTTCCCGACGTGAAGGCGATGATCATGCCGCAGCCGTGAGGCGCCGCATGCGACGGAACCCGTCCAGCGCGCTCCCGGCCGGCGCCGGCCGCTCGGCGATCACCACGAACCCGAGCCGTTCGTAGAGCCGCCGCGCCCGCTCGTTCGCGTACGACACGTCTAACTCGACGGCCGGCAGGGCCCGACTGAGCGCCGCCTCCCGCGCGTACTCCAGCAGCGTCGAACCGTGCCCGCGGTCGCGGTGGGCCGGCGCCACGCAGAGGTTGGCCAGGAACAGGCTGTCCCGGCCGGGGGGCGTGAACAGGTCCGCCATCGCGAGCATCCGGCGCAGGACGGTCACCAGCCGGCGCGGGCCGAGCACGGCAGCCGAGCGGAGCGTGTGCAGGCTGAGCCGCCGGTAGGTCCCACCCCGGTACGCCGTCAGCGTCGCCACGACCTGCCCGTCGGGCGCCACGCCGACCAGCTGGTAGGAGTACCCGAAAATGCCCTTGCCGCGCAGGAAGTCGCGGCGCACCACGGTGGGCGCGGCGGCACCGAACGTGGCCTCGATGAGCGCGGGCGAGGAGGCGAGCAGCAACGGCACCGCGGCTTCCGCGTCGGCGGGCGTAGCCGGGCGGATGTGCAGCATTGTCACCGCCCACCGTCCCGGACGACCGCGCACACGGCACCGAGCGTCGGGTTGCGGATCACGGCGGTAGCGAGCCCATCCGAGGCGAACTCCTCCGTTACGGCCGCGAGCATCTCGACCATCGACAGCGAGTCGCCGCCGAGAGAGTGGAAGTCGCTGTCGAGGTGGATCGGGCCGGGGTCGATCTCGAGGATGCGCGCCCAGATCTTGGCCACGCGTTCCTCGACGTCGTCGCGTGCCGGGGCGCCGGTGGGGGGCCGCTCCTCACGAGCGAACGGGTCGGGCAGCACCCGCACGTCGATCTTCCCGTTCGTCGTCTGCGGCAGTTCGTCGACCGCCACGATGGCGGCGGGAACCATGTAGTGCGGCAGGCGCGCCGCGAGATGCGCCCGGACGTCCACTTCGGACAATCCTGGGGTGCCGAGGACATAGGCGCAGAGCGCCCGGTCCGTGCGGGCGTCGCGGGCGCGCGCCACCACGACCGCGCGGACGATCCCCGGGTACGCCTCCAGGGCCGCCTCGATCTCGCCCGGCTCGATCCGGTGCCCCCGGATCTTGATCTGGTCGTCGGCGCGGCCCAGGTATTCGAGCACCCCGCCAGTCAGCTTCGCCAGATCACCCGTCCGGTACACCCGGGTGCCGTCCGCGAGCCGCGTGAACCGTTCGCGGTCGATGTCCGGGCGGCCCAGGTAGCCGCGCGCCAGCTGGGCGCCGGCCAGATACACCTCGCCCACCTCGCCGGGGGCGACGAACCGCCGTTGCGCGTCGAGCAGGAACACCGACGTGTTGGCCACCGGCAACCCGATCGGCACGGCGGGCGCGTCCGCGTCGCGGGTGGGGTCGAAAACGTGCACCACGCAGCCGATCGTCGCCTCGGTCGGCCCGTACTCGTTGACGATCCGGCACTCCGGCCCGAATGCCCGCTGGGCCCGCGCCGCAACGGTGCCCCGCAACTGCTCGCCGCCCACGACGAGGAGCCGGAACCCGGTGGGCGCGAGGCCGAGCCGCCCGATGAGGTCAAGGTGAGCCGGCGTGAGCTTGAGCGCGGTGGCGCCGGAGTGTTCGAGCATGTCGCGCAGGCTCCGGTGGGTGACCTCGTCGGGGATGAGCGCGATGCTGCCGCCCGCGAGCAACGGCAGCAGGATCGCCGTGCCAGTCAGGTCGAACGCGAGCGAGGTGAACAGCGCGAACCGGGTGCCCGCGTCGACCCGGTAGAGCTCCGTGGCCCAGGTGATGTAGTTGATGAGGTTACGGTGCTCGATCTGCACGCCCTTGGGCTGCCCGGTCGAGCCGGAGGTGTAGATGACGTAGGCGAGGTCGCCGGACGTGGTGGTGTCTTCCGCCGGCGGGGCGCCGCTTGCCGGAAGGTCGTCGAGGATCAGCGCGTTCTCGCGGACCCGGCTCGCGTGGCGGCGCCCCACCAGGCAGACCGGTGCCTTCGCGTCGTGGAGCAGATGCTCGATCCGGCCGTCCGGGTGCTGCGGGTCGAGCGGAAGATACGCCGCACCCGCCTTGAGAATGCCGCACAGTCCGGCGACGGCTTCCACGGTGCGGTCGGCGAGCAGTCCCACGACGGCGCCGCGGCCGACGCCCCGGTCCCGCAACGCCTGCGCGACCACGTCGGCGCGCCGGTCCAGCTCGGCGTAGGTCACCTGGCCCTGCGGTCCGGTCAGCGCGAGCGCGTCCGGGTTGGCGGCGACCCGCCGCGCGAACAGTCCGGTGATGGTCTGCGTGCCGACCGGACGTGCGGTGTTGTTTCCGACCCAGTGCCGGTGCGGCGCGAGCGCGGCCTCGATCGTGTCGAAGAGGGCTTCTGCCGCCTGTGCCGGTCCATTGTGGGCGATCGCCAGCTCGGTGCGGCCCGGCGGCTCGGTGGCCACGATCGACAGCGGCGCGAGAGGCGCGTGCACCGGCATGGAGTACACGGTGGACGCCTGGAACCCGGGGGCCGTGAAGTCGGCGAGGTCGACGCGGCCGAGGTGGGACAGGATGGCCGAGCAGAGGTTTTTCGGGGCGGCGGCCCGAAGCGCCGGGGCGAGCAGGCCGAGCGGCAGCCGGTACGCGATCCGCTCCGCCGCGCCGCCGGTCAGTTCCCGGCGCCCGGCGAGGGCGCGCAGCAACCGCTCGTGCAGCTCGTCCCACGGCTCGCCGGCGTCGGTGTCCAGAAACACCGGGAGGGTGAGGTTCGCCGTCGACCGCAGGTGCGGGTCGTGCCGGCGCAGGTCGACCGGCACCAGGAACCGCGACCGCCGGCCGGTCGTCGCCGCGATGGCGGCGGCCAGCCTGGCGACCAGACCCGGGTGGTTGCCGTCGATCGTGCGGCGCGCCCAGCCCGCCCCCCGCCCCGCCCCAAGCCCCGTCGATCTAGGAGTCATGGCCGCTCTGGAGGGCGTTTCGGCGGCCATAACTCCTAGATCGCGTAGGACGGGGGCGGGGTCCGCCACGTCGAGCGGGGAGCGCCAGCCGAGGGTGGTCCGGGGGCGGCGGCCGACCGCGCCGAGCCGGTCGACCAGCTCGTAGTCGGTGATCCGGGACGCCGCGCCGACCGGGGTCTCGCCCCGAAGCGCGCGGAACACGTCCGTGGCCCACGCCAGGACCCCCCGCCCGTCCATCACCCCGTGGAAGGCCCGGAACATGATCCCGTCCGCGCCGACGACGACCTCCGCCGTCGATGCGCACAACGTCCCGGAAGTCGTGGCGATCACGGGCGGCGGCTCGCCGGTGTCGACCCAGGTGCGGCCGTGGCGGGCCAGGCGGGCGCCGGGGCACGCCGCCGACGCGACAGCCACCGCCCGGGCCAGCTCGTCCGGGTCGATCCGGCCCTGCCCTTCGACCACGAGCTGGATCGCGAACGGTGGCGTGGTCCGCCGCGCGGCGAGGTAGAACCACTCGGTGGGCGACACCGGCCGCCGGAAGCCGCTCACCGCACGTGCCGGGTGAACTCGTCGAGCCCGCCGATCCCGGCCACCCACTGCTTGAGCGTGCGCAGCCCGGTCTGCTGGTCGACCACCGGCCGGTACCCGAAGTCGCGGGCCGCCGCGCTCGTGTCGTACGTGCTCGACCTGGTGAGCAGCGCGACCGAGTAGCGCGACAGGGGAGGGGAGTACCGGTGCTTCAGGTACGGGATGCGCCACAGCGCCTCCACGGCACCGACCACGGCGTCCCGCACGGGCGGCGACACCTGGCGGGTCGGCGGTGACACGCCGAAGAGCTGCGCCACCTCCGCGATGAGTGCCCAGACGTCGCTCTTCTCGGCGTCGGCGATGAAGTACGCCTTCCCGCCGACCCGGTCGGACCGGGCGGCGAGCAGGCACGCGTGGGCGGCGTTGGTGGCATGGCACAGCGACGCGTGCACGGTGCGGCCGCCGGACAGGTCGGGCAGCCTGCCCGCGCGCATCGTGGCCAGCAGGCGTGGCATGAACCCGTGCCAGTCGCGGGGACCCCAGATGCCGCGGGGGCGCAGCGCGCAGGTGGTGAAGCCGGGCGCGTCGGCGGCGAGCACCATGCGCTCGGCTTCGGCCTTGGTCTCGGAGTACAGGTTGAGATAGCGAGCCGGATACGGGGTGGTCTCGTCGATGTCGACCTGGTCGGAGCCGTCCATCACCGCGCTCGGGCTGCTGACGAAGACGAACCGGCCCACCCCGTTGTCCCGCGCGGCGCGCAGAAGGTGCCCGGTGCCGGCCACGTTCGCCGCGTGGAACTGGGCCCGGCTGCCGTGGTCGCTGACCCGGGCGGCCGAGTGGTAGACCACGTCCACCCCGGCCGTCGCTTCCCGCAAGGAGGCCAGGTCGGTCAGGTCCCCGAAGGCGGTCTCCACGCCAGGAGGGTCCCCCTCTGCGGCGTTATCCGCGCGGAGGGGCACCCTCCTCCGCAGCAGCACGCGGACGTGGTCGCCGGCCTGGATGCCGGCGTCGGCGATGTGGCTGCCGAGAAAGCCGGAGGCGCCGGTCACGAGTACCTTCACGGCAGCCCCTTCCACCAGGTCGCGCCGAACAGCATCGTGAGGGCAGCCGCCCGGGCCGGTGCGACGCCGGCCCGCCGGGCCCGGCCCAGCGCGACCGGCACCTGGAAGCCGTGCACCACCACGCTCAGGAACGCGTCGATCCACCACAGCGCCCACAGGACGGGGTGGTGCATCGGCGCGATCAGCCCGTACCCGAGGAAGAGCCAACCGGCGACGGGCACGATGCGCGGCGCGAGCGCCCGGAGACGGCGAGGCGCGAGCCGGCGCGCCGCCCACACCGACAGGTACTCGCGGTTGATTTTCGCGTTGTGCCGGATGTCGACCGGAAACGACGGATGGAGCAGGAACGTGTCGAGGTGCTTGGTCACCGGGTGGTTCACCGCGAGGTCCCGCAGTTCCCGCGCGACCCCCTCGCGGTCGGTCACCGCGGCGCGCGGCTCCACGCAGACGACCGGCCGGCCGTCGACGGCGACGAGCGCCGTGCGGTAGACGTCCGGGTGGGCGTTGAGCACTCCCTCGCACTGCACGGTGTGGAGTAGCCCGTCGCCGGTGAGAACCCGCTGGCTCTTGCGGCCGCAGAACCACAGCCGCCCCGCGTCGTCCACCCACCCCAGGTCACCGGTGCGGTGCCAGCGCCGCTCGCCGTCGGCGATTTTCGCCGCCGCGTCGGCCGACGGCAGCGCGTGGTAGCGCGGGCTCACGGTCGGGCCGGCGACGGTGATCTCGCCGACCGCGCCGGGCGCGGCGAGCAGGTCGTCGGACCAGACCGGCAACGGATCCTCGGTGATGCGTACGATCCGCACCTCCATGCCGTCGACCGGGCGGCCCACGCAGGTCCCCGCGCCGGCCCGGCTGGCGTCCCGCGTCTCGCGCAGGATCTCGCGGGACTCGATCGACGCGATCGGCAGCGCCTCGGTCGCGCCGTACGTGGTGTGGAACGCAAGGCCCTCGCGGTGCAGCGAGGCGACCACCTCGTCGTAGACCGGTGCGCCGCCGGAAACCAGGCAGCGCAGGGTCGGCAGCCGTCGCCCGGTGTCGCGCAGGTACCGGCCGAACGGGTCGAGCAGCGCCGGCGAGGCGAACATCGACGTGACGCCGAAGTGTTCGATGGCGTCGGCGAGTGGCGCCGGCGCGGCGGCGCCCACGCGGGTCGGGTCGACCGGCGCGAGCACGCAGGTCGACCCGATGAGCAGGTGCAGGATGCCGAACATGGGGGAGGTGACCAGGGCGACGTCGTCCGGGGACTGGTCGTGCGCCACGATGACCTGCCGCACCATCGCGTCCAGCGCGCCGTGCGTGGACTCCACGCCCTTGGCCGGCCCGGTGCTGCCCGTGGTGAAGCCGATCATCAGCAGGTCGTCCGGGTCGACCGTGCCGGCCGGTGCCGACTCGGCACGGCTGACGAGCGTGCGCAGCGTCTCCCCGCCCCAGAACCACCGCCGGCCGGCGGTGACGAGCGTGCGCACGCCGGCGAAGGCGCGCCGGTTGAGCACCCGTACGGCGTGCGCGACGGGGATGCCGATGAACGCCTCCGCCCCGGCGCTGCGGTAGCAGTGCAGCATCCGGCGTACGCCCATGCCGGGGTCGACGACGACCGGCACCGCGCCAACCTTCAACAGTCCGAAGAGGACGGTGAACAGCTCAGGCCCGGGGCGCAGCATCAGCACCGTCTTGGTGCCCTTGCCGACGCCCAGCCGGTGCAGGCCGGCCGCGTAGGCGTCGGACTGCGCGTCCAGCTCGCGGAACGTGAGCGCACCGTGGCCCGGCTGGATCACGGCCTTCTTGTCGGGGAAGGCGTCGGCGTGCGCGCGGAGCCGGGCCGCGACGCCGGTCGCCGTGATGACACCCATCAGCCGGCGGTGCGGTAGACCGAGCAGGCCACCGACAGTCCCGCGCCGGCCGCCAGGAACAGCACCTGCGGGTACCCGTCGGCCCGTCCGGCGGCGACCGCCTGGTGGTAGGCGAACGTGAGCGCCGACGAGTGCGGGTCGCCGTCGACGTTCTCGACGGTCACCACCGCCTGGGTTTCGATGCCGAGCCGGCGCGCCACGTCGGGGGCGAACGTCGGGGTCGGCTGAGCGGCGACCAGCAGCGTGCGCGCCAGGTCGACGCCCTCGGCGGCGGAGTGCCGGCGGGCCTCCGCGGCGGCCAGCTCGACCAGGCGGTCGGCGTAGTCGGCGTCGCGGGAGACCGTGATCTTCTCCCGGCCGTGCACGCCGACCGTGTCGACGTCGATGTACCCGACCAGGCCCGGGGCGTCGTCGTCGGAGATGGCGGTGCTGACCCGGCCGAAGCCGGCGCCCGGGTCGACCGCGCGGGTCAGCAGCATCGCCGCGCCGACGGTGGCGTAGGGGAAGTCGGCGTGCGCGCGGCCCGAGGGGTGCGCGTCACCGGAGACCACCAGGGCGTACTCGGCGTCGCCGGCGGCGAGGAACGCGCCCGCGACCTGCACCGCGTTGAGCACGCCGCAGGCGCCGTTCATCAGGTCGAACGAGAAGGCCGGTGCCGCCGAGCGCAGATAGTCCAGGTTGACGCCGACGTTCTTCTGGATCAGCGCGGACATCGCCGGCTCGGCCATGTTCGCGTCGCGGTACACCCCGACGTTGATCAGCAGGTCGACCTGGTCGGGCCGGACGCCGGCCCGCGTGAGGCAGTCGGTGGCGGCGAGCGAGGCGTGCGCGATCGAGCTGCCCACCCCCGGATCGGTGCTCACCGCCGTGGACCTGATGGCGGTACCCATGCTCAGACCTCCAGCGAGGTGATGGTGGCGGACACGCAGCCGGTGACCACGCCGGAGGCGGCCGGCACGAACAGGTACTTGGCGCCCTTCTTCGCGCGACCGCTGCGCAGGTGGTCGTGCAGGACGAGGAAGTGCGAGGTGCTCGAGGTGTTGCCGTAGCGGTCGAGCACCGACAGCGACTCGGGCATGGGCGTACCGAAGGCGTTCTCGCCGTAGCCGTTGAAGTTGCGGATGAACCGGCTGCCGACCTGGTGCTGCACGATGTAGTCGTAGGCCTCGTCCGCGAACGTCGAGCCGCGCTTGGCGAGGAAGTCGGTCTGGAAGGTGGTCCACAGCCGGGACCGCTCCTCCTTGTGCATCTGGTGGTTGTCCGTGTAGAGCGCGATGCCCTGTGTGCGGTCGCTCGGCTTGCCGATGCACAGGTGCGAGTACTCCGAGCAGGTCATCAACTCGATGTAGTGGATCCGGTCGGCCTCGGAGGTGGACTCGTCGACGATGACCGCCGCGCCGGAGTCGCCGACGGTCAGCGAGCCGAACTGCGGGTCGTACAGTTCGCTGATCTCCTTGACCGCGGTGTCGGCGATCGCCGTGATCCGCTCCCCGCTGACCACCATCCCGTTGCGTACCACGCCGGCTCTGATCATCCGGTCCAGGATCGCGACCCCGGTCATCATGCCGGCGCACGCGTTGGAGACGTCGAAGTGGATGGCCGCGCGCGCGCCCAGCGCCCGGGCGAGCAGGTGCGCGAACGACGGCTCGAAGTAGAAGTCGTCGCCGTCCTTGAACCGGGTGATCGACGTCGAGATGACCACGTCCAGGTCTTCGGCGTCGTAGCGGGACCGGGACAGGCAGTCCTCGGCGGCCCGCCGCGCCAGCACGAACGAGTCCTCGAACGAGTCCGGCCGCTTGTCGTGCACGCGGCGCTCGGCGATACCCGTGATCTCCTGCAGGTCGAACGGTGGGCGGTAGCTCATCTGCGCGACCAGGTCGCGGGTGGAGACGACGGTCGACGGCAGATACGCACCGATCGACTCGAAGCGGGTATGGGTCACCAGAACCTCCGCGGGCAGGCAGGCGCCGCCCTCCGGCCGGTCGGCGCTGCGTTGCGTAAGTTGACCGGTCAACATGGTTTCGCCGGGCCGTACCGCGGATCAAGTCAGTGAGAGGAGGGTCATGCCGAAGGGCTGGCCAAGCTGATGCTCGCCAGCATGGAGGGTGCGGCCATGCTGTGCCGGGCATGCCGGTCGATCGGGCCGCTGGAGCAGATTCTGCCGTTCGTCCTCGATCAGCTGCCGCCACCAACTGCGGCAGTAGGCGCACCAAAGGAAAATTTATGATCGATTTTAGCGGGATCTCGCCCGCCGATCTGGTCGATCAACTTAACGCTGTCTAACCTGGCCAGATGCCCCGCGCCCCCCGTGACGATCAACGCCAGGGGTGGGCAACGGTCGACCGTCCGCGGCGGCCCGGCCCCGGCCGGCATGCCCGCCGCAGCCGCGTCGGCTCGTGGGTGTCGGCCGTTCTCGCGAGCCTCGCGGTGCTCGGCATCGGCATGGTGACGATCAACGTACTCTTCGGCCCGGTGAAGCCCACCGCCGCGTCGGCGGGCGACGCCCTCGTCGCCGGCCGGACCTCCGGTGACACCTCGTCGCGCGACTTCAACCGGTCGGGCGCGTCCCCACCGCCCGCGCTCGGCATTCTCGCCGTGCCGGCCCCGGGCGCCACGCAACCCGCCGTCCCGTCCACCTCGCCGGCCGCGAGGCACAAGCCCGTCGCCGGTCTGACCCAGAGCGAGACGGACAATGCGGCCGCCATCGTCAAGGCCGCCCACGACATGAACCTGCCGAAGCGGGCCGCCGTGGTCGCCATCGCGACCGCGCTGCAGGAGACCCACCTGCGCAACCTGGCCAACTCCGCCGTGCCGCAGTCGCTGAAGCTGCCGCACCAGGGCTTATCGCGCAACTTCGACTCGATCGGCCTCTTCCAGCAGCGACCCAGCCAGGGTTGGGGCACCGTGACCGAGCTGATGAACCCGGGGACCAGCGCGCGGAAGTTCTACGAGCGCCTGGTCCGGGTCTCCGGCTGGGAGAAGATGGACGTCGGCGAGGCCGCGCAGGCCGTGCAGCGGTCGGCCTTTCCCAGCGCGTACGACAAGCACGTGCCGCAGGCACAACAGATCGTCGCCGCGCTGAGCTGACACCGCGCTGTTCCCCGGACCCGCCGATCCTGGTGGCAGAGGGCTGCCATAGCCACGACTTCCCGCCAAGATCGCGACTATGTCACACCGGCCCAGGAGGGGCGTGAATCGTCTCACCTGCGGTGATGGGGCTGGCATGACCATGCTGCGGTGGGTAACCATGGTTCGACAACCGGTTAGGCACGGGTCGCTGACGCCCCACTACATATTTGCTCCCTGCGCCGATCATGGCGGAGACGCACTCGCACCAAGCCCCGGGAGACACCATGACCGTCAACACCGAGTCCGCCGTTGGCGTCCGCCTCTGCGACCGCTGCGGCAGACCCCTTCCCGCGCTGGACAAGAACGAATACACGCCGACCAGGGCCCGGGTCGTGGCGGCCACGGGTTTCTGTGTCTGCCCGTCCCGCGGCCCCGAGGACGTGTCGCGCATCCCGGAGCGGGCGCCCTCGCTGCTCTAATCGCCTACCACCCCCATGATCATGGAGGATTCTCCGTGCCAGGACACGGACAACCTTTCAGGATCATGAGAAGTGGGACTGGATGTGGTCGCCGCGGCGCAGGTCGACGGCGGCCGGCAGGGACGTATGCCCGCCCCGGGTGACGACGACGTCGGTGAACCGGATCGGGAACGTGCGCACGCCGGCGCGGCGAAGGCCGGGATCCGGGCTGTCACGTACTTCGATGTGCACGTGCGGCTCGGCACTGTCGCCGCTGTTGCCGACGCGGGCGACCGCGTGTTCCCGGGTCACCCGGTCGCCGACGTTGACGAGCGCGCTGCCGTGCTCGAGATGGGCCAGGTGCAGGTAGCGGCCACCGCCGAGGTCGAGGACGATCTGGTTGCCCGCGGCGTGCGCCGGGTCAGGGTCCGGTGTCGACGGTGTTCGGTCGGGCAGTCCGTCGGAGACGTAGACGACGGTGCCGTCGGTCGGCGCGAGCAACGGCTGGTCGAACGCGTAGTAGTCGGAAACGCCCGCGCCGTTGTGGCTGCTGCCGTCGTTGACCTGGATGAGGTCCAGCGACTCCGACCGGTATCCATTGACCAGCGCGGAGTGTCCACCGTGGACGATGTACCAGTCGCCGACGAACGGTGCGCGCAGGGTCACCGGGTCGGCCGGTTCGCGGTAGGTCGCCGCCAGCTCGAACGCCAGGTACATGGACGCGGCGGCCAGGAGCGCGGTGGCCGCCGGCAACACGCGGCCACCCGGCACGAACGCCAGCGCGGCCGCTGCGACGGCGCCGGCGACGATCGCCGTGCGTACCGTGAAAACGCCGCCGGGAAGGGTCAACGCGAGCGTGTCATAGGTCCCGGGGAGCGTGGTGGCAGCGAGTAGCGCCGCGAACACCAGCACGGTGAGCGCCCGCACCAGGTAGGCGCGCCGGGCCGCCGGCCGGCGGCGCAGCAGCCGGGCCGCGAGCAGCACCGGCAGGCCGGCGGCGGTGACGGCGAGCACCAGGGCGGTCCGGCCGGACAGGTGGGCCAGGGTGAGCGTGAGCGCACCCGCGACCGACAGCACCAGATCGCGGGTGGTGACCATGGTGGTGCCGGTCGGCAGCGCCAGCGGCGACACGACCAACAGCAGGGCGGGGACGACGAAGACACCCGGCGCGAACACCAGGACGCCCGCGTATCCGAGCAGCGCCAGCCCGGCGACGACCATGGTCCGGCGGGTGAGCGCGACCGGCCGGTCCGCCGCCAGCGCCGCGACCAGCACCCCGGTCACCGGCAGCGCCACGAGGCCGGAGACCCGGCCTGTCGCGCCGGCGAGGACGACCATGACGACGCCGGTGACCAGCACGATGGCCCGGACCGGCACCCGGCGGCGGCGGTCCTGCGCGCGGTGCCGGGTGGTGGGGGCGGTGGTAGCGGGGGTGGTGGCGGCGTGGCCGGTCACGGCGAGCTCCTCGGGAGACCCGATGTCGGCCATCATCCTGGTACCAAAGTGCCGATTCCGCCAGCGGTCAACTCAGCAGACCGGGCGGCACGGCAGGGGAGTCGCCGGCCACCGCGTCGTCCACCGGCCGGGCGGCGGCGACGAAGCGGTCCAGCGCGGCACCGTGCAGCACCCGCCCCGGGAACGGGTCGCGCAGCGCCGCGACGGTCAGCCGCACCACTGGCAGGGCGCCCGGTCCGGTCCCGGCGACGAGTACCACGTTGCCGTAACGCCGGCCGCGCAGCATGCCGGGCTCGGCGATGACGCAGACGTCCGGGAACGCGGTCCGCAGCGTCGCCGCCTGTACCCGGGAGAAGGCCAGCGGGGGCAGGTCGGCGAGGTTGACGGCGTAGACGCCGCCGGGACGCAGCACCCGGGCGACGTGGCCGGCGAACTGCGTGCTGGACACGCTGCGCGGCATCTGGGCACCGTGGTACACGTCCGCGATGACCAGGTCGAACAGCCCGTCCGCGGTGGCTTCCAGCGCACCGCGCGCGTCGCCGACGTCGACGCGCACGTCAGCGCCGGCCGGCAACGGGAGCGCTCGGGTCACCAGGTCGACGAGGGCGCCGTCCCGCTCGATCACCCGCTGGCGCGCGCCCGGGCAGGTGGCCGCGACGTAGCGGGGGAGGGTGAGCGCCCCGCCGCCCAGGTGCAGGACGTCCCGGGGCGCGGTCGCGTCGACGACCGAGGCGAGCCGGCGGACGTACTCGAACTCCAGGAAGGCCGGATCGTCGAGGTCCACATAGGACTGCGGGACCCCGTCGACCAGCAGGGTCCAGGCACGCGGGCGGTCGGTGTCCGCGACCAGTTCCGCAGTGCCGAACCCGACCCGCGCCACAATGTCGCCGCTTCTCCGGCCTGGCATGATCCCCACGCTACCGGTCGGTGACCCGGCCGCCGCGCACCTCGACGCGCCGGTTGGTGTGCACCGCGTCGAGCATCCGCCGATCGTGGGTGACGAGCAGCAAAGTCCCCGGGTACGTGTCGAGTGCCGACTCCAGTTGCTCGATCGCCGGCAGGTCGAGGTGGTTGGTGGGCTCGTCCAGGACCAGCAGGTTGACCCCGCGCCCCTGCAGGAGCGCGAGCGCGGCCCGGGTCCGCTCACCCGGGGAGAGGGTGGCCGCGGGGCGCAGGACGTGCGCGGCGCGCAGCCCGAACTTGGCCAGCAGCGTGCGTACGTCGGCGGGTTTCAGGTCGGGTGCCGCCGCGCCGAACGCGTCGAGGATCGGTTCGTCACCGAGGAAGAGCCCGCGCGCCTGATCCACCTCACCGACCACGACGCCGGGTCCGAGCGCCGCGTGTCCCTCGTCGAGGGGCAGCCGGCCGAGCAGCGCCGCGAGAAGCGTGGACTTGCCGGAGCCGTTGGCGCCGGTGATGGCGACCCGGTCGGCCCAGTCGATCTGCAGGTTGACCGGGCCGAGGGTGAAGGTGCCGCGCCGGACGACCGCGCCGCGCAGCGACGCCACGACCGCGCCGGCCCGGGGCGCGGCGGCGATCTCCATCCGCAGATCCCACTCCTTGCGCGGCTCCTCGACCACGTCGAGGCGCTCGATGAGCCGCTCGGTCTGGCTGGCTTTGGCGGCCTGCTTCTCGGTCGCCTCGGTGCGGAACTTGCGGCCGATCTTGTCGTTGTCGGGGGCCTTGCGCCGGGCGTTCTTGACGCCCTTCTCCATCCAGGCCCGCTGGGTCCGGGCGCGGGCTTCCAGGCCGGCCCGGGTGTCGGCGTACTCCTCGTACTCGGCCCGGGCGTGCCGGCGGGCCACCTCGCGCTCCTCCAGGTAGGCGGCGTACCCGCCGCCGTAGTGGCGTACCTGCTGCTGGGCGAGGTCGAGCTCCACGATCCGGGTCACGGTCCGGGTGAGGAACTCGCGGTCGTGGCTGACGAGTACGGTGCCCGCGCGCAGGCCGGTGACGAACTCTTCGAGGCGGTGCAGCCCGTCGAGGTCGAGGTCGTTGGTCGGCTCGTCGAGCAGGAACACGTCGTAGCGGCTCAGCAGCAGCGACGCGAGGCCGGCGCGGGCGGCCTGCCCGCCGGACAGGGCGGTCATCGGCTGCTCCAGGTCGACGGCCAGCCCGAGGTCGGCGGTCACCTGCTCGGCGCGCTCCGCGAGGTCGGCGCCGCCCAGCCCGAGCCAGCGCTCCAGTGCGGCCGCGTACGCGTCGTCGGCGCCCTTCGCACCACCGGCCAGTGCGGCAGCGGCGACGTCGAGGTCGCGGTGGGCGGCGGTGACGCCGGTGCGCCGGCCCAGGAAGGCCCGCACCGTCTCGCCCGGCCGGCGCTCGGGCTCCTGGGGGAGGTGGCCGACGGACGCCGCGGGCGGGTTGAGCTGGATCGAGCCATGCTCGGCGGGCTGGCGGCCGGCGAGGATGCGCAGCAGGGTGGACTTGCCGGCGCCGTTGACCCCGACCAGGCCGACGACCTCACCCGGGGCGACGACCAGATCGAGGTCGGAGAACAGCACCCGGTCGCCGTGCCCAGCGGTCAGGTCCTTGGCGACGAGTGTGGCGCTCATGCGCTCCCCTTAGCGATCTTGGACACTTGGACCGGTCATCACCGGTCCAAGTGTCCAAGACTGCCGAGAGGCGCTTACTGCGAGGGCTGGGGCAGCTCGCACTTGATCTTCGGGTTGACGCCGACGTAGTTGAGCGGTCCCGACAGGACCGTGACCGCGATGGTCCCCGCCTTGGCGCAGTTGGTGTTGGTCCCGCCGAAGTACCCGCGTTGCCCGGCCGCGATCGCTCCGATGAGCAGCCAGAGGATGATGACTACCGCTGCGATGCGCACTGCTGCCTCCTGGGGATATGTCGACGCCGCTGCCGGCGGATCGAGGCGGTGATACCCAGCGGCTGCCGTCGATTAAACGGCGCTCCACATCGGACGGCGTCACCGCGGCTCGACGATCATCGCCTTTCTGCAGACGTTGGTCGATCCAGTCCCATCCAGGTGCCCGGAAACGCGTGTGATCGACCAACGTCGACGCCGACCGGACCCGTTCGACTCTCCCGAACAGCGGGCGCTGCGCGACGTCATCCGGCGATAAAGCCGCCGGTAACGCCGAGGTGTGGCCGGCCCGGCCGGCGGGTAACCGACAGGCATGACGACGAGTGATGCCAGGAATACCGGGCTCGCCAGCGCCGGCTGGCTTGCGGACGACGCCGCGGCCGAGAGCGCCGGCGAGACGGTCGGCGCCAGCGACGCCGAGGCCGACGCGATCCATGCCGGTGCCGACGATGACGTGTCGGAGACGAGCCGTGACTCCGACGGCGTGCCGGTCGGCGAGGCCGATGTCGCCGCGGACATCGAGCGCGCCGGCGGCGACCCGGACGACGTGCGCTAGTCCCTGACCCGGCCGTCCCACTGCGCGGCCAGCGCCCAGGTCGCGCCGACGGTCCACGCCTGGACCCGGTTGGAGATCGCCACAGGCTCCAACCCGCCGGCCGGGGTGACCGAGTACAGCTCGGGCGCCCGCCCCAACCGGTCGAGCGCGATGTGCACGCCGGTGCGCACCCGTTCGGCCGCGTCCCGGTATCCGAGTGCCCGCAGCCCACCCCACCCCAGCCAGTTGTCGAACGGCCACACGGTGCCGCGATGGTAGGCGTGCGGCGTGAAGACCGGATGCTCGCTGGAGAGCGTGCGCAGCCCGAAGGGCGTCAGGACGTCGCCTTGGATGAGCCGCTCGGCGGCGGCGTGTGCGGCCGGACCCTCCAGCGCGTCGGCCCACAGCAGCCACCCCAGCTGCGATCCGGCGCCGGGCACGACCACGTCACCCGCCTCGAGCGCCATGACCTCGGGCGCGAACGCGGCGGTGATGCGCGCCCGCAGCGCATCGGCACGTTCCCGCCACCGCCCGGCCTGCCGAGGATCGAGGACGGCCAGGGCGTGCAGAGCCGCCACGGCAGCGGCCTGCGAGTCGGCGTCGGCGAGCGGCGCGGTCGGCACCGTGCCGTCCGGGCGCAGGATGCCGTGTCCGTACGGGTCGTGCGCGGGATCGAGGGCGTCGCGCCAGCCCTGCTGGACCAGGCCGCCCGGATGGGTCCGCGGTCCGTGGCGGACGAGTCCGTCACCTCGATCGAGCCTGCGCTCCAGCCAGCCGGCCGCGGCCCGCCAGGCGGCTTCGAACTCGGCCGCCAGCGCGGCGTCCCGGGCGGCGGCGAGCAGCACCAGAAACCACGAGGTGGCGTCCGCCGTGCCGTAGTACCGGATCCCGCCGTCGCGCACCGGCCAGCCGGCCTTCACGAGCCAGGCCGGCGCCACCGGCCGGTACTCATGGATGATCTTGCCCGGCTCCTCGTCGATCTCGGCGTCGTCGACGCGCCCCTGCAGGGCAGCCAGCGCCCGCAGGGTGGCGTGCGCGATCGCCGGCCGAACCGGCAGCACCTGCAGGGCGAAGATCAACGAATCCCGGCCGAACAGCGCGTGGAAACGGCCGGGATCCCCGTCCTCGACGGGCAGCATCGACGCGTACGCCCAGCCCTCCGGCGCGAGCAGCGGCTCGAACCCAGGGCCGTCGCCGCTCAGCGCCGCATCCATGCGGTTCACCGTACCGTTGGCGCCAGCGGGCCCACAGCGGCCGGGCGGAGCCGGTGGCCGTGGCCGCGTAGGATCCAGCGCGGTGAACGGCATCGACACGGCGGTGGACCCGCGGGAGCCGGCCCCGTGGAACGCGGCCGCGCCGCCCCGCCGGCCGGTCATCTTCGGCATCGCGTTCGCCACGCTGCTGGCGCTGCTGGTGGTCCGCAACCGGGCGCTGTTCACCATCGTCGTGGACGAGAGCGGTGACCCGGCGGCCAACTCGATCATCACCGCGCAGGCCAAGCACTTCGCGCTGCTCGTCGGCAACTACAGCCGGCTCGGGTTCTCGCACCCCGGGCCGGGATTCTTCTACGTCCAGGCGTTCGGTGAGTGGCTGTTCCACGACCGCTTCCGGATCGTCCCCGCACCGTGGAACGGCCAGGTCCTCGGCGTCCTCGTGCTCAACGCCGCGCTGCTCGCAGCGACCATGACCGTGCTCGCCGGATGGTTGCGGTCCTGGCCGGCCACCGCTCTGGCCGGCGCCGCCGCGCTGGGCTTCCTTGCCCGGCACGGCCAGGCCGCGAGCGTGATGTGGCCGCCGTTCATGTACGTCCTGCCGTTCCTGCTGCTGCTCGTCGCCGCCGCGTCGGTGGCCGCCGGCCGCACCGGCGACCTGTGGGCGCTTGCGCTCGCCGCGGGTCTGCTGGTGCACGGGCACGCGCAGTTCCTGCTGTTCGTGCCGGTGATCACTGCCGCCGCGCTGGTGGCGCTGGTCGCCCGGCGGCGTGCCGGGGTGTGGGAGCGCCCGCGGGACTGGCTCGTCGGGCTCGCCGTGGCGGCGGTGTTCGCGCTGCCCATGGTGGTCAACCTGGCCCTGCACTGGCCGGGCGAGTTTCCCAAGTACCTCGGGTACGGGTCGTCCGAGCAGGCCGGCGGCCATCCGGTCGCCGCGGCGACCGGCTACGTAGCGCAGTTCTGGCCCGGCGGCCCGCTCGGCGTCGTCGTCGGGGTGGCGCTGCTGGCGGCCGCCGCCGTCGCCACCCGCCGCCGGGAAGCGGGGGCGTTCGTGACGACCGGCGCCGGGTTCATCGGGCTCGGCCTGGTCATGATGACCGGGTACGCGGCGACCGGCATCGACGACCTCGGCCAGCGCTACGTCGGGTACTTCTCCTGGGCCATTCCGCTGCTGCTGGGTGCGCTCGTCGCCGGCTGTGCCGGCGGTCTGCTCCCGGGCCGGCTGGCGCGGCCCGCCGCCGTCGCGGGTCTCGCCGTGGCACTCGTCGCCGCGCTCGCGACGCCGAGCCTGGTCACCACACGCGAGCCGCTGCCCGGTGCACCACCGGCCGTCGCCGCCCTGGCCGAGCGCGCCAACGGGCGGCCGGTCGTGCTCGCCCTCGAGGGCGACACCTGGCCGCAGATGGTGGGGCTGCTCGTGGCCGGTCAGCGGCGCGGCGTGCGGATCTGTGTCGACGCGTCCTGGCGGTTCATGGTCACCGACCAGTACGTGTGTACGGCGTGGGAGCGGGCGTCCGGAATGGCCGTCACGCTGGTCTCCGCCGGTTCCGCGGCACCGGGCCGGGCGGTGATCGCCCCGGTGGGACCCGCCCTCCTGACGGCGTGACCTATCCACCCGTGGCGAGGCCCGGATGTGGCCGTTTCGGGGCAAGCCGGTCAGGCCGTCCACCCTGACCAGTGCTGGACGTCGATCGCGAGCACGGGACCGTGCGGGGGCTGCCGGCGGTACTGAGCGTACCGGTCCACCAGCCGGTCGACCGCTTCGAGCGCCTCCGACTCACCCGCGTCGAGCACCCGGCCGGCCCCGTCGGCGCGCACCCACCACAGCGTGTCCCAGTCGTCGTCGTAGTGGTCGACGAGCACCGCCACCCGCGGGTTCGCCGCGACGTTGGCCAGCCGGCGCAGCGCCGTGGTGCGCTTGGGCTTGGCGTCGACGGCGCTGTAGATGGTCTCGCCGGCCATCGCGAACACCATCGGTACCAGATGCGGGCGGCCGTCAGCGCCCACGGTCGCGAGCCGGGCCACCCGGGCCCGCGCGAAGCGCCGCCGCGCCTCCTCCCCGGTCACCCGACGTCCCCGGTCACCCGACGTCCCCGCTCACCCGACGTCCCCCGGTCAGCCGCCGGTGAACTGGGCGATGGCGTCCTCCCATGCGTCCAGTGCCCGCTCGACCGTGCCGCGCGGCCCGGACGGCAGCCAGTGGTTGGCCCGCCGTACCCCGTTGCTCTCCAGGCGTTCGAGGACCGCCGGATCGGCCGGCACCGACAGCATCTGCACCTCGACCGGCCGGTCCGCGCGCGAGCGCAGCTCCTTGACCCGCTCGAAGATCGAGTCGTCACCGCGGTAGTTGGGAAACCACCCGTCGCCGAAGGCGAGGACCCGGTCCAGGACGCTCGGCCCGTCGCCGCCGACGAGGACCGGCGGGTGCGGCCGCTGGGCCGGCTTGGGGTAGCACCAGATGCGCTCGAAGCTGACGTGCTCGCCGGCGTAGCTGGCCTCGTCCTGGGTCCAGATCGCCTTCATCGCCTCCACCCGCTCCCGCAGGACCGCCATCCGCCGGCGCGGGTCGGTGCCGTGGTTGCGCATCTCCTCGCGGTTCCACCCGGCGCCGACCCCGAACTCCATCCGGCCGCCGGACAGGTGGTCGACGCTGGCCACCTCCTTGGCGGTGATGATCGGATCGCGCTCGATGACCAGGCAGATGCCGCTGGCCACACGCAGCCTGGCGGTCGCGGTCGCGGCGGCCGTCAACGCCACGAACAGGTCGTAGCAGTGCCAGTACTTGCGGGGGAGGTCAACACCGTCGCGGTAGGGACTGTCCCGGCTCGCCGGGATGTGCGTGTGCTCCGCGAAGAACAGCGCGTCCTGCCCGCGCTCCTCCAACAGCCGTGCCAGTGGGCCGGGGGCCACACCGTCGTGGGTCGGGAAATAGCCCACACCGAACTCCATGCCGCGCCCGTACCCTCTCGCCTGTTGCCCATGCGGTCCTGACCGCCACACGACGACCCTAGCGGGTCGGTGTGACGCGAGCCGCCATCGCACCTCAGCGGCGGCACGTCAGGCGGGTCCGTGCAAGGATGGGTCGGATGGTCCTCGCAGTCGCTCCGATCACGGACATCACCACCTGGGTCCGCAGCAGCGGCCTGGAGATCGTCATCTTCGTCACCGGGGCGATCCTGCTGGGGCGCTTCGTGAAATGGCTGGGCGCCCGGATCACCCGGCGCATCGACGACCGGCCCGGCCCGGGTGCCGGGCTGATCCGGTCCGAGGCGGCCAAGCACAGCCACGTGCTCATCCAGGTGATCACCTGGGCGGTCATCGTGGTCATCTCCTCGACGACCATCATCCTGGTCCTGCAGCGTCTCGGTGTGCCGGTGACCGGTCTGGTGGCACCGGCGGCCGTGGTCGGCGTCGCTCTGGGCTTCGGCGCCCAGCGGCTCGTGCAGGACTACCTCGCGGGGCTGTTCATCATCCTGGAGCGGCAGTACGGCTTCGGCGACGTCATCCGCGTCGCGGCGCTGGGCTCCGAGTCCGGCGTGACCGGCACCGTCGAGGAGGTCACGCTGCGGATCACCCGGTTGCGCACGGTCAGCGGTGAGGTCGTCATCGTGACCAACGGCCAGATCGTCCAGGTGACGAACATGTCCCGGGACTGGGCCCGGGCGGTCATCGACGTGCCGGTGCCGAGCACGGCGGATGTCAACCGGGTGCGCGAGATCCTGCAGCGGGTGGGCCGGGATGCCCGCGAGGACGACCGGCTCGGGCCGCTGCTGCTGGACGCCCCCTCCGTCGTGGGAGTCGAGCGCATCGAGCTCGGCGAGCTGCACGTCCGCGTCGTGGCGCGCACGCTGCCCGGCAAGCAGTTCGAGGTCGGGCGGGAGCTGCGGGCCCGGGTCGCCGTGGCGTTCCAGGCCGAGGGCATCAACGTCGCGGCCGGCCTCGACACCGCCGATCCCATCGCGGTCACCTGATGGCCGGTTACCGGTTGCCCAGTCACCTGTTCGGCGGGCGGGTGCGCACGTCGACGGTGATCCTCGCGCTGGTGTTTCTCATCGCGTTGGCGACCTACCTGCTCGTGCGGCCGGTGCCCGCCTCGGTCGCCCGCACACAGGTGCCGTCCTCACCGACCGTGACCAGCGGCCCGTCGAAATCGGTGCGACCCTCCAGCCGCAGTCCGGCACCCACCACGCCGCCGGCGCACACCTCCGCGCCGGCCGTGCCCCCGAGCCGGGGCCCGTCGCCGACCCCGACGCCGGTGCCGTCCGCGCCACCCGTGAGCACGCCCCCGTCGCCGGAGCGGTGACCGGCTGCCAGCTAGCCGGCGGGAAAGGCGGTGGCCACCCGGTTGCGACCGTTCTGCTTGGCTTCGTACAGTGCCGTGTCGGCGCAGGCGAGAAGCTGGCTGAGGTGCTGGCCGGGAGGCTCCCCTGCGCGGTCGGTGTACGCCATGCCGACGCTGATCGTCACGGCCAGCGGACCGGCCGCGGTCGGGATCGGCCGCACGCACATCTCCTGCCGCAGCCGCTCGGCCAGCGCGGCGGCGGACGCTGCCGTTTCCGGGGTGAGCAGGGCGAACTCCTCGCCGCCGTAGCGGCCCAGCACGTCGCTGTCGCGCGCGCTCGCCCGCAGCCGGCCGGCGACCGCGCTGATCACCTGGTCGCCGACCGGGTGACCGTGGGTGTCGTTGATCCGTTTGAAGTGGTCGACGTCCACCATGATCGCGGCGACCGGACGGCGGTAGCGCTGCGCGACCTGGAACTGCCTGGCCGCCTCGGCGAAGAAGTGGCCACGGTTGTAGAGCCCGGTCAGCCCGTCGATCGTGGCCAGCCGGCGCACCTCGCTGAACAGCCGGGCGTTCTCGTATGCGGTCATGCCCTGGGCGGCCAGCGCGGCGGCCACCTCCACCTGCGCCTCCGGCACCGGGTCGTCGTGGTCGGCGGCGACCAGGACGACCCCGACCGGTTCGCTGCGCGCGGCGACCGGGATGGCCAGCGCGGTGCGGGGGTCGCCGAGGAGCCGGCGGGCCGCCGCGTCGGCGGTCCGGGGATAGCCGACGTCGAGCAGGCCCGCCGTCGGCGCGAGGCACGTGCCGACCGGTGCGGCGGCGCCATGCGAGGCGGTGACCACGAGCTGGTCGCCGTCGTGCGACAGCAGCACCGCCGCCTCGCCGTCGAGCGTGCGGGCGAGCGCCGCCAGCAGCCGGCGCATCACCTCGTCGGGGTCGAGCGTCGCGCTCTGCTCGGCCATGGCCGCCCGGAGGGTCTCAGCCACGTCGCGCTGGCGGCGGGCGGCCTGCACGGCCACCGCCAACTGGGCGGCCCGGGCGGTCTCCAGCGACGTCGCCACGTGGGTGGTGATCGCGGTGAGGATATCGACGTCGTCGGTGGTGAACATGCCCTTGGCCACCCGGCTGTCGAGGTAGACGACGCCGAGCAGCCGGCCGTCGAACAACAGCGGGGCGATCATGATGCTGCGCAGCCCGTGCACCTGGGCGCTGCGCGATCCGAGGGCCACCCCCTCCTCGCTGCCGGTGACGACGAGCGCCTCGCGGTTGGTGCGGACCCGGTCGACCAGCGTCGAGCTGTATGCGGTCAGCTCGACGATGTCGTTGCCCTGCGCGTCACGCCCCACGTTGGGCACGAGCTGGTCAAGGTCGGGGTCGACCAGGAACAGGTACGCCCGTTCGGCGCCCAGGATGCGCAGCGTCTCGTCGAGCGCGACCCGAGCAAGCTGCCGCGGATCGAGGACGGTCGCCGAGGCGAGGCTCACCTGCTGCAGCGCGGCCAGGCGACGCCGGTTGAGGGCGTCTCCGCTGCCGGCGAGCGCAACGCTGACGCTGGGCACCCGCCGCTCGCCGCTCCGGCTCGCCGCCGCGAGTTCACCGGCCGTGCTGGCCTCGGGCGTCGTGGGTGCGGTGGAGGTGGCGGCGATGCCGAACTCGTCGCGTACCCACCGGGCCCGGTGCGTCCAGTGGTGCTCGACGGCCAGCATCAGCGCCACCCGGGCCTGGTAGGCGGCCGGCTCCGGCTCGCCCAGCGCCTGCAGCGCCCGGGCCCGTACCCGGGCCGCCTCGTACGCGACCAGCGGCGCGTTCAGCCGCAGGATCTCCAGCTCGGCGTGGACCAGTTCGCGCAGCGCCGCCTCCGGCCGGTTGGTCAGCACGGCGAGGTCGGCGCGCGCCACCCGGTGGTACGCGCGCAGGATGTGGTTGGTGGCGCCCTGCCCGAGCTGCGCGACCGCCTGCTCGGCCCGGTGCAGGCACGCCGCCCGCTGGTCGCGGCGCGCCCGGTGACACTGCGCGAGCCGGCCGAGCGCCTGGTAGATGAAGTAGATCCGCTGGGCCGGCAGCATCGCGCGAGGCCGCATGCCGAGCATTCCGAACTCGGCGATGACCTGCTCGAACGGCTGGCCCAGCTCGCCCTGCTCGACGAGGGCCAGGATCCGCGTGCCGAAAAGGTTGATCAGCTGGGTGACGTTGTCCGGGTTGAGGGCGAGGAACCGTCGCATCGCCTCGATGCCGGTGGCTGTGTCCTGCGGGCGGCCCAGCTGCGCGGGGATCATCGCGGAGATCGCCGAGAACCCGGCGCCCTCCGCCTGCGCCCCGGCGCCCAGCCGGATCCGGCCGCGCTCGTACCAGGCCTGGGCCTCGCGGGTGCGGCCGACCTGGAGCAGATGCGCGCACTCGGCGGCAACGCCCGTGAGGTAGTCACCCAGCTCCAGCCACCGCTCGTGTTCGGTGAGCGCCCGGGTCCAGGCCTGCCCCTCGTCGGCACCGCTGATGAACCGGCCTGCGCCGCGCTCCCACTCAACGTGGGCGACGGCGACCGGGTCGCCGCATTCGGCCGCGCTGATCGCCGCCCGGATGAAGATCCGGCTCGCCAGCCGATGCCGCCCGACCACCTGGGCCGCCAGCCCGAAACCCGCCATGGCACGGGTGTACTCGGTGCCCGAACCGAGCCGGTTGATCACGTACAGCGACCGGAACGCCATGATCGCGCGCATTCGCAGGTGCATCCGCATCGTGGAGGCGTAGCCGGCGGTCTCGTAGAAGAGGGCCTCCAGGCGGTAGCGCTCCCGCTCCGGTCCGTGGACCCGGCCGAAACCGATCTTGGTAATGCCGATCGCGAGGCCGGTCAGGAACGACACGACGGTGCTCAGTGCCAGCGCCAGGCGGCCGGCCGGCAGCGGCCGGCCCAGCTCGGCCAATCCGCGCCGGGCGGTGTCGAAGGCCCGCCCGGGATCCCAGGAGCCCAGGTTTACCCAGGCCATCTGCGCGAGCACCCCGGCGCGCCGCAGCTCGTCGTGCTCGCCCTGCAGCGCCCGGTCCATGTGCTCCAGCGCCTCCGCGAAGCGGCCGATGCGGGCGCAGCTGACGCCGAGGGCCAGGTGGAAATCAGGCTCCGGGACCAGACCGGCGACCCGGGCCGCCCCTGCCGCCTCGTCCAGGAAGGCCAGGGCCTCTGCCGGCGCGTGCTCGGCCAGGGCGAGCCGGCCCGCGGAGAAGCCGCTGGCATAGACCCTTTCCGGGGTGCGGTCGGCCTCGCCGAGCGCGTAGTGGCGGGCGGTCGCGTAGACGTAGCGGGAGTCGGTGCTGCCGGCCGCCTCGAGGACCTCGGCGATGCGCTGGTGCAGGCGGCGCAGCGCGGCGGGCGACAGCTCGGCCAGCAGCGCCTCCCGGATGCGGTCGTGCAGGAAGACGTACCCGGACGGCCCTGAGGCGCTCACCAACCGCCGGGCCTCCGCCTCGGCGAGCGCGGCCCGGCCCTGGCGCTGGTTGACCCCGCAGACGGCCGCGACGAGGTCGGCCCGGAAGCGCCGGCCCGTGGCGGCACCCGCGGCGAGCAGCCGCCGGCTCTCCGCCCCGAGCCCGTCGATGCGCTGGAGTACCAGGTCGAGGGCGTCACCGGAGAGTTCGAGGCGATCCAGCCCCGTGAGGTCCAGCCGCCACCCGCCCCAGGACGGGATGATCAGGCCGGCGTCGATGACCGCCCGGACGTACTCGACGACGGTGAACGGGTTGCCGCCGGCCCGCGCCACCAGCTCGTCGATCATGTCTTCGGCCAGCCGCACGCCGCCCAGATGCAGGGCCACCAGGTCGGTGGCGGCCGCGTCGTCGAGCGGGTTCAGCGGGATCCGGGTGTCGAGCGTCGCGCCGAGGTCGACGCGGAAGCGGGTCAGCGCGGACCGGTTGTCCTCGTCGTCGCGGCCGGTCGCGACAACCAGCAGGGGCACCCGCGCCAGCCCGGTGGCCACCTGCTGGAGCACCCGGCGGGTCTGGCCGTCAAGCCACTGCACGTCGTCGATGTGCAGGATCGCGCCGTCCCACTCCGCCGCCAGGTCCAGCAGGAACGCGGCGACCGCGCTGGTGAACTGCTCGTGGCGGTCCTTGCCCCCCAGGTCGGGTGCCCGTACCAGCGCGGCGAGCATCGGCGACAGCGCGGCCAGGAGCGGGCTGCCCCGGCCCGCCGCCCGGCGCAGCCGCCCGATCGCCAGCTCCCGCTCCCGCGGGGGCAACTGGTCGACCGAGCGCAGGTAGTGTTCCACCGCGGCGCGCAGTGGCGCCAGCGGCACCGGATCGTCCGGATTGCACTTGCCGTAGAGGACGAGATCACCGTCGGTGGCCGCCGCGGTGGTCACCTCGCGGACCAGCCGGCTCTTGCCCACGCCGGCCGGGCCTTCCACGAGGACCGCACCGCCGCTGCCGTCGCGGGCGTTCAGCCACCGCGTGGCCAGCTCCGTCACCTCTTTGGCCCGGCCCACCAGCAGGTTCGGCCCGGTCGGGCGGACGCTGCGGGCGTGCGTGCCGATCTCGAACACCGACCGGGGCTGGACGCTGAGCCGCTGCAGGTCGGCGAGCAGGCTCTCGCCGTTCTGGTACCGGTCGTCGGGGTCCTTGGCCAGCAGCTTGCCGATGATGGCGGCGATCGTCGGCGACAGCTCGGGGCGGATCGCGCGCGGATCCGGAACCGGCGCGGTGGCGTGCAGGCGGATCAGCTCGCCCGCGTCCGTCGAACGGTACGGCGTCTGCCCAGTGACGACCTCGAACAGCAGCGCGCCCAGAGCGTAAAGGTCGGAGCGGCCGTCGACCGCGCGCTTGAGCATCCCGGTCTGCTCCGGTGCACTGTAGAGCAGCGTGCCGGCGACCCGACCGTCGTGCGCGCCGCCCCGCGTGACCAGGCCGAAGTCGATGAGGCGGGCCGCGCCGCCGGCGCAGACGATGACGTTGTCCGGCTTGACGTCGCGGTGCACCAGACCGGCCCGGTGCGCCGCCGCGAGCGGGCCGACCACGTCAATGGCCAGGCGCACCGCCATCGCCTCGTCGAGCGGCCCGCCACGCAGCGTGTGCGACAGCGGACTGCCGTCGATGAACTCCAGCACCAGGTAGGGGCCGGCGTCGGCCTCGCCCACCTCGAAGATCTGCGGTAGTCGAGGGTGATCGACGCAGGCCAGGAGGGCGGCCTCCCGCCGGATCGTGGTCAACGCCCGCTCGGGGTCAGTGCCGGGGCGGTTGAGCAGCTTGAGCGCGTAGTCCGCGTTGCTCCGGCGGACCCGGTAGACGACCGTCTCGGCGCCCCGCCCTAGTTCCGAGATCACCTCAAGACCGGGGAATGCGCCTGACGTCGTGTCCGATATCGCGGTCAACGTGCCCTTCCACTCGCTGCAGGTCCCACGACGGTACGCCTCCGCCTTCCGATGCGACCAGCCGAACTTGCGCATCGGACCTGCCGGCCGACCCTTGCGTACCCATGAGTAGGAGCGATTGGAGCTCAGATGCTGTTTCGCCGTGCCGCGCGTATGCCGCCGGCAGACCGCGTGGGAAGCGGGTCGAGCCACGGTGGAACGGTCGAGCCACGGTGGAACGGTCGCCGGTAACACGGCGGACACGTACCGTGCGGGTATGGGTCTGGTGTCGCTCGTGGTCGGGCTCTTCGACCCGGCCGGACGGTACATGCGTCGCGGCAGGCCGGGCCCGCGACGGCCGCGCGGCGGGTTCGCGAGGCGGCGGCAACGACCGTTCGTGGCCGGGGCGGTGTTCGGGCCGGACGGTGCGCGGCAGGCGACCCGCGACGAGTTGGCGGCGATGAGCGAACGCCATCGGCAACGCCAGGTTCGGCGCGCCGCCGCGCTGCGGGCGGCGCACGGCCGATGGCGGCGGGAGGCGTTGGCCTGCGCGGGCGAGCTGCTGACGGTGGGCACGACGGTCCTGCCGGTCGACCACGGGCAGATACGCGGGCGGATTGTGCGGTTTTGGCGCGGTGACAGTGTGCTCGAGCTCGAGCCCGTCGGTGCCCTGGGTCGCAGCGGTGGGCGATCGATGATCAGACTGGCCCGAGGGCACGAGCGCAGCCCCGATGTGCTCGCCGGCTATCTGCTGCACCAGGCGGCCCAGCTCGACATGGACAGCGAGCCGGGGTAGCCGGGCGGAGCTCACGTCTCCAGCGCGGCCACCTGGCTGCCGGCCAGCAGGAACGCACCGACTCCGTACGCCGCGGTGTCGGACGCCGACACCGGCTGGCTGTCCCACGGCCGGGTCGCCGGCCCCTGCACGTATCCGAGGAAGCCATCCGCCCGCAGCGCCGTGCCGGCCATGCCCCGCCACGCTCGCTCCACCACGGGCCGGTAGACGTTTTCCGGCAGGATGCCCTGGTTGATCGCCCCCGCGAGGGCGTAGGTCAGCAACGCGGTGCCGGTGGTCTCCGGCCCGGGATGGTCGAACGGGTTGAGCAGGTCGACGTTCCAGAACCCGTCCCGGCGTTGCAGGTGCCGCAGCGTGCTCGCCATTCTGGTGACGATCCGCGCGTACTCGGGCCGTCGCGGGTCGTCGGCGGGCAGCACCTTGAGCACCTTGACCAGGGCCGCGATCGCCCAGCCGTTGCTGCGCGACCAGTACGCGTAGCTGGCCGCGTCACGCCGCCACAGGCCCAGCCACTCGCTGTAGAGACCGCAGCCGCCAGCACTGTCCTTTGTGTACCGGAACAGCTGGTGCATCGCGGTCAGGTACTCGGGCCTGCTGTCCATGACCGCGAGCCGGGCGAACGACGGCATGGCCATGTTGAGCGCGTCGGCGTAGTCCCACTCGCCGGCCTGTCCGCTTTGGACGGTTGCGGTGTGCTCGGTGACGCGGGCTCGCAGGTCGGCCAGGACCGCCGGCTGCGCGTGAAACCGGTAGAGGTCAAGGTAGGCCTCGCCGGCGGCCAGGTCGTTGGGGAAGAACGGCCGCGCCGGGTCGCGGCGCAGGGCGAACTGGTTCTTCCGCGACCACGGCAACGTATAGCCGTTGGTCTTTCCGAACACGGTGACATAGGCGAGGTTGCCGACGTTGAACGTCGCGTTCTGCCAGTTGTTGGGCGCCTGGTCGGGACCGTTCGCGATCCAGTACGTGTCTGCCCGGCGCAGGGCGTCGACGACCTCGGCGCGGGTGGGTGGCGGGATCGGCTCGGGTGGCCGCGCGCCCGCCGGCGCGCCGACCAGGGTGGCCGCGACGAGCCCGAACCCGATCCCCACCGCGATTACCCGAAGCCGCACGCTCGTCCCCCAGAACGACAGATATCAATACGCGTGCCAGATTCGCCAACCGCGACGCCGGGTGTCAAGGTCGGCTGCGCACCGTGCGGCCAGGCTTTCGCGGGGCGGAACTATGCTGACCCGATGGTCACCTCGGAGGAGAGCGAGCGCCGTCGCGGGCACACCGATCTGCGACCGCGGCCGATGCCGGCGGTCACCAGCGAGGAGTGGCACCGCCCGGGTGAGGTGCTCGAACGCTTGCGCACCTGGGCGGAGGGCCAGGCCGACGAGGCTATCGAGTGGTACCTGCGGGACAAGGCAGCCAAGCGTCGGGGGTCGCGGACGCTGCGCGCCCTGGCGATCCTGCTCGCCGTCGCGGGCGCGGTCGTGCCGCTCGTGACGGTCGGGCGGGGCGGATACGTCAACGGCTGGGGGTACGCCCTGCTCGCCGCGGCCGCGGGGTGCGTGGCGTTCGACCACTTCTTCGGGCTCTCGTCGGGCTGGCGGCGCGACGTCGCGGCGGTCCAGGCGCTGCAGGCCCGGCTCGCCGACTTCCGCTACACGTGGCTGACCGCGACCGCCGAGCAGGCGTTGAATCTCGAACGGCTGGACACCCGTGCCCGGTTGGAGCTGATCGAGCGCTTCGTGGCCGACGTGCGCTCTGTGGTCAACGCCGAAACGTCCGCGTGGCTGACCGAGTTCGAGGCCGACCGGCCGTGGCCGGACACGCTCGGCGCGCCACGGGTGTCCGACAGCCGCGACCGGCCGGCGACGAAGGCCGGCAGCGCGCAGGGGTCGTAGGGCGGCGTACCCGGTTCGCCCGCGACGCCCACCGGTAGGCTGGCGGCGAGTCGACGCGAGGGAGTCGCGATGCGTGCAGCCGTCTACCGCCGCCGCGGCCCCGCGGCGGAGGTCCTGACCGTCGAGGAGATCGACACCCCGCAGCCCGGCCCCGGCGAGGTGCGGGTGCGGATCGCCGTCTCCGGGGTGAACCCGACGGACTGGAAGTCGCGGTCCGCACCGGGCGAGGTGGCCTATGGCTTCCAGGTGCCCAACCAGGACGGGGCGGGCGTCATCGACGCGGTCGGGCCCGGCGTGGATCCGGTGCGGGTCGGCCAGCGGGTATGGGTGTACTTCGCGGCCCGGCAACACCAGTACGGCACGGCCGCCGAATACACGGTCGTCCCTGCCGAGCGGGCCGTCCCGCTGCCCGACGACGTCGACCCCGATCTGGCCGCGAGTCTCGGCATTCCGGCCATGACCGCGCACCGGTGCCTGTTCGCCGACGGGCCGGTCGACGGCCGGACCGTTCTGGTGGCCGGCGGCGCGGGCGCGGTCGGCCACTTCGCGATCCAGCTTGCCCGGGACGCGGGCGCCACGGTCGTCACCACCGTCAGCAGTGCCGAAAAGGCCGCCCTCGCCGAGGCGGCCGGCGCCCATCACGTGGTCAACTACCGCCGGGGCGACGCCGCCGAGGCCATCCGTGCCGTGGCACCGGACGGCGTCGACCGGATCGTGGAGGTCGCGCTCGCCACCAACCTCGCACTCGACCTCGCCGTCGCGGCACCGGACGCGGCCGTCGCCACCTACGCCGACGAGCCCACGAGGCCGGCGCTCCCGGTGCGCGAGCTTATGGTGCGCAACCTGGTCCTGCGCTTCGTCCTCATCTACACGGTGCCGCCCGCCGCGCTGCGCCAGGCGGTCACGGACATCACCGCCGCGTTGACGCGTGGCGCGCTCACCGGACTGCCGACCCGACGGTACCCCCTGGTGGAGATCGCCGCCGCGCACGACGCGGTCCAGGCCGGTGCCGTGGGCAAGGTCCTGGTTGATCTCTGACCTCTCTCGCGCTACATCCGCGGCGGTGCCTCGATGCCGAGCAGGTCGAGACCCACAGCGAGGGTGCGGCCGGTGAGCCGGCACAGTGCCACCCGGTTGCCCCGCTGGGCGTCCGTGTCCGCGCGGAGCACCGGGCACGACTCGTGGAAGTCGCTGTAGCGCTTGGCCAACTGGAAGAGGTATCCGCACAGGCGGTGCGGCTCGAGCGTCTCAGCCACGTCGTCGAGGGTCTCGGCGAGCTCGTCGAGCGCGAGTGCAAGCGCCCGCTCGGCCGGATGCAGCGGCAGGCTCGCATCGACCGGTGTGCCCACGGCATCGTCGGGCAGCTTGCCGAGGATCGATCGGGTCCGCGCGTGGGCGTACTGGAGGTAGACGCTCGTGTTGCCGTGCAGCGACACCATGCGCTCGAGGTCGAACGTGTAGTCCTTCGTGCGCGAGGTCGACAGGTCGGCGTACTTGACGGCGCCGATGCCGGCCGCTCGCGCCACACGCGCCAGCTCGTCCGGGCTCAGGTCGTGCGGCCTGTCCTCGATGACCGCGCGGGCCCGGTCGACGGCGGCGTCGAGCAGCTCCGCGAGGCGCACGGTGCCGCCTGAGCGGGTCTTGAACGGCCGGCCGTCGGGGCCCAGGACGGCCCCGAACAGTACGTGGCGGGCGCGGACGTCGTCGGTCAGCCAACCGGCCCGCCGCGCGGTCTCGAAGACCATCCGGAAGTGCATGGCCTGCCGGGCGTCGACGACGTAGAGGATGCGGGTCGCCTTGAGGTCCCGGACACGGTGCCGGATGGTGGCGAGATCGGTGGCGGCGTAGCCGAACGCACCGTCCCGCTTGCGCACGATGAGCGGAACGGGCTCGCCGTCAGGGCCGGCGAGGTCTGCGAAGAACACACAGAGCGCACCGTCGCTGTCCACCGCGATGCCGGCTGCGGCCAGTTCGTCCACCACGCCGGCGAGGAAACGGTTGTACGTGGACTCACCGGCGGAGTCGGCCGGCGTGAGGAGCACGCCGAGGCGGTCGTACAGCGACTGGAAGGCCCGCTCGGACTCGCTGACGAGCTCTCGCCAGACCGCGAGGGTGCCGGCGTCGCCCGACTGCAGCGCGACGACCCGCGACCGGGCCCGCTCGGCGAAGTCGGCATCGGCGTCGAACTGTTGGCGTGCCGCGCGGTAGACGGCGTCCAGCACGGACACGGAATCCGCGTGGCGCCACGGCAGTTCGGGGTGCTCGTCGAGGTACTGGATGAGCATGCCGAACTGGGTGCCCCAGTCGCCGAGGTGGTTCTGCCGGACGATGTCGGCACCGAGGAAGCCGAGGACCCGGGCGAGCGCGTCACCGATGATGGTGGTCCGCAGGTGACCGACGTGCATCTCCTTGGCGATGTTCGGCGCGGAGTAGTCGACGACGATGCGCTGGCCGGTCAGCGGCGTGCCGATCCCGATCCGGTCGCTGTGCAGGCGCTGGCGCACCCGGTCCCAGATCGCCGCATCGGGGACGGTCAGGTTGAGGAAGCCCGGTCCGGACGGCGTAGCCGTCACGGCGCGTTGGTCCATCGCGTCGGCCAGGGCCCGGGCCACGTCCCGAGGCGACCGTCCGGCCGGCCTGGCGACGGACAGGGCGACGTTGGACTGGAAATCGGCGTGCTCGGATCGTCGCACCAGGGGATCGCTGCCGGCCAGCCCGGCCGGCAGGACCCGGGCCATGGCCGCGGACACCGCGGCCTCCACCAGGCTCCTGGTCGCAACGACGTAGGTCACCCGAATGCCTTCCCTCCGCCCGCCGTTGGGGCGAAGGGCAGAGCGTATCCAGCGGCCCGCTCAGCACGCTCGGAATTCCGGCGTGCTCCGGGCTGGATCGCTCAGTCCGGCATGGGCGCCGGCACGTGCGCCCAGCCGCGCGCCGGCTCCGCGTCCACCGCCCGCGCCGGCACCGCGTCCACCGCCCGCGCCATCTCCGAGCGCGGCACCGGCACGACGAAGACCGCCGTCCCGTACGCGCAGATCTCGGTCCACGCGGCGGTGATGTCGCGGTGGTCGAAGCGCATCGAGACGACCGCGTTGGCGCCCCGCGCGTACGCGAGCTTGCTCATCTCGGCGATCGCCTCGTCACGCCAGCGGCTCAGCGCCGCCTTCATTCGGGGGTTCGAGTCGCCGGTGAGGAACTTGACGCCTTCGTTGTAGGCGTTGCGCGACCGTGCGGTAATGCCGTGCACCTCGCCGAGCACCTCCCGGATCTCGTATCCGGGCACGTTGTCCATGTTGACGACCAGCATCTAGCCCCCATCTCCGTGGTGCCGAGTGGCGACGACGGGTGCGGGCACCGGGCGGACGGGCCGCCGGTGCCCGCACCCCGTGACTCAGCGGGCCGGGCGCACGCCGGCCGCGGTCAGTTTCCGGCTGGGCGCCACCGTGGCCGGCCGGCGGGCAGGCCGACGGGCGCGGCGGCCCTTGGCGATGGCCTGCAGGTAGACCCGTTCATAGCGGCGCGCCATCCGATCGGCGCCGAAGGCGGACCTCGCCTGTGCGACGCAGGCGTCCGGGGTCAACTCGCCCACGCGCAGCAGGGCGGCGGGCAGGTCGGCCGGGTCGTCGCAGATCCAGCCGCTCGTGCCGTGCCGGACGACTTCCGGCACCGACCCGCGCCGCAGCGCCACCACAGGGGTGCCGGAGGCCATGGCCTCGATCATCACCATGCCGAACGGCTCTTCCCAGCAGATCGGCATGATGAGGCACCGGGCGCCGGTGAGCAGGCGGTTGGTCGTCGCCCGGTCGCCGTTGACGATCAGTTCGGTGTCGCTGCCCAGCATCGGGCGGATGACCTCGTCGAGATAGCGCTTCTCGGCGGGCTCGCTGCACTTGCCGGCGAGCACCAGCGGCAGGCCGGCGGCCCGGCAGGCCTTGATCGCCAGGTCGGGTCCCTTGTCCGGACAGAACCGGGCGAGCCAGACCACCGGCCCGTCAGGGCTGTGCGCGGGGATGAACTGTGCCGGGTTGATCGCGTTGTGGATCGTGGCGGCCCAGTTCATTTCCGGCCGGCGCTGCCGCTGTGCCTCCGAAATCGCCACGAGGTGGATCTGCTCGCCGAGGGCCGCGTAGTAGTCACCCAACTCGCTGTCGGCCGGGCCGTGCACAGTGACCACGGTGGGCGCACTGCGCTGTCCGGCGGACAGCGGACCGCACAACGAGTGGTCGTGGACGACGTCGAACTGGGCGTCGGCCAGAAGCCGGCTGACCCGGGCGGCGTGCAGCGCGTCGGGCATCCCTTCGCCCAGCCGCGGATACTGCGGTTCCCCCAACGTGCTGACGAAACGCGCCGCGGTGCCCGTGCGGGCGCCGGCACCGAACACGGTCACGTCGTGACCACGCGCGTGCAGGCCGTCCACCAGAGCGGCGCAGATCAGCTCGATACCCCCGTAGCCGCTAGGCGGCAGCTCATACCAGGGGGGAACCACCATGGCGATCTTCAGCGGGATGAATATGCCGCTACTGTCGCCTTCTTTCGATGTCACGGTGCGGTCCTTTCCGGCACGTCATCACTCGTCGGTTGTGGCACCCGAGCCGAGTCCCGAAACACCCTTCTGGAAACGGATCGAACCGCTCCCCGCGCCGCGCCGCAAAGCACATAAGCGTTAATTAAAGAAACAAGGCCGTCATTTAAGGAAAAATCCAGAAAAGCGCGGCGCTGCGTTACCGTCCGTAGACTACGACAGGATCGCCCCATCCGCTACCCGTCAAGGCCATACCGGTTGGAGGCCGCAAAAGCCGCGGAAAAGAAAAAAGGTCCTCAACGGTCCGCTCAGCGCGGTGTTTCGAGCTGGTTTGCGAGTTCTTCAGAAACAGAATGGTATCGAGATACGCCGATCGGCCCGGCTGGTAGCGCGAGGAGCCGATCACACTGTGTTACGCTTCGTGCTCTTCCGGCTCCGGGTGCCGATCCGTGGAGCGGGGCTCGATAACGCCGGCCTGGTCGGGTGCGCGGGTGACTCGGGCATGGATCGCCGCGCGCCGGCGCGCCAGCAACCTGAGCTGCACAATGCGCGCGGTGCCCGGCAGGGCGACGAGCAGCACACCGAACACCGCCGCCAATAGCAACGCCACACCCACCGGCGGGTTGGCATGCGCACCGAAGAACGAGATCTCGGCCCGCTGGGGGTTCTGCAGAATGAACACCAGCAGGACAAGAAGGACCGCGGCGAAGAGCACGGACGCGATCCACAGCCCGGCGGTGCGGGTGCGCGGCACGGTGGGTTCGTCGGGTGGCTGCTCCGTGGAGGGCGGGAGGGTTGCCATGGCGACGGATACCTCCTCGGCATGCGGGGGCTGACCCCTGGTGTACCCCGAAACCGCTCACCGCATGCGGCCGGGTAGCGGCGCAGCGGCTCCCATCCATAGTGGACGCGCCACCCGATCGGGACCGTCCTGAGGACCGGTCGCTTTCCGCAGACGCTACCGGCGTGCATGGGTTCCGGTGCGAAGAAGACGACCGCCGGCTCGGATTCACCGGACCGGGCTCGCCCGTCCGGTGCCGCCGGTAGGCGGGGCTCCGATGTCCTGTCGTCATCGCGCTACCGGTCGTGACCGGTTAGGGCGAACCCTACAGAGAGTCGGACGACGGCTACCGCCGATCGGTCAACCGGTCTAACCATTGGCCGGAAGAATTTGTTGGGGCTTCGCTTTTACGCTCCCGAAACAACAACCTATTGAACGGATGCGAGGTGCACGGTGCACTGGGGTGGATACGAGGTGTTTTCCGTCCTGTCCGGAATCGTGCTGGTCATAGTCGCCGTTGTCGGCGGCCTTTCCGGCACAAACCGGATGTGGGCGTTTCTCGGCGGTCTGGGCTTCATCGGATACGGCAGCTACGTGGCTGGCCAGGACACCGGTTACTTCGTTTTTCCGGTATGGATCTTCATTATTCCGTTTGCGGCGGTCATCTACCTGATCGTCTCAATGGTCGGCCGTAATCGCTCCGAGAAAGGAGACTGACATGTCCGTCAACGAACCTCCGGTCGGACCCGCCGACGGTCACCCGCCGCCCGCCACCCGTCCCGGTCTGGGCGCCGGTGACATCATCGGCCGGTAGTGTTCGGCGGCTTCTGGTCGTTGGTCACCCTCGGGGCCATTCTGGCCGGCTTCGCGGGGTTTTCGAGCGGACAGGCCGGCGTCGGATTCGGCGGATTTCTGCTCGCCGTGCTGACCGGGCTGTACGCCCGTTATATCTTGCGCGGCGGCCGGTTCCGAATTTTGTTCTGGTAGGACCGCTGAGGAGACCTCGTTCATGCACGACTACGTTTCCGTGACTTTGCCGGTAGGGGCCGTGTCCACGTCGAAAGGCAGCCGCCGTCCTGGGCTGACGATAGCCGCCGAGATCGCCGCGATCCTCGCCGTGGTCGGGCCGCTGGTCTGGTGGGGGGTAACGCACCTCCACGCCGGCGGGCCCGAGGCGCCGGCAGGTTCACCGAGCGCCGCAGCGCGGGCCACGGCCACCGGCGGCGCGGTGACGGCCGGTGCCACGCCGACCGCGGGCACCGTGCCGGCCGACCGCAAAGGGCAGCTCGTATACCTTGCCGACCAACTCGCGCCGGAAACCGGCGGGGCCAACCGAGGCGCGCTGCCGCACCTGCTGGACGGCAAACCCGGCTACGACCATGCGCTGGTGATTCCCTGCGCAACCAATCAGGCAACGGACAAGTTCCGGTCGATAACCTACGTTCTCAACCGTCACTACGCCGCGCTGCACGCGACCCTGCGGCCGTATATAAAGTCGGGCGACGAGTCCGTCTTGCAGATCCAGGTATTCCTCGACCAGCAACCGCCGGCCGGGAAGAACATCCAGGTCAATACCGCCGACACTATCGACGTGGACGTCTTCGGCGCCACGAAGATGGAAGTGCGGATCACCTGCGAGTCGCCGGATGCGACAGCGATTCTGGCCGACGCCTATCTGCGACACAGCTGATCGCGGCAACCTCCGGGCCGACAAGGGCGGATCACAAGCGTCCCGATAGGAGCCAGCATGCTTACCAACCCGTTAAGAGTAATCGTGATGACCGCGCTCCCGGCGGTCGCGCTGACGGCCTGCTTCGCGGGCGGCCCCACGTCGAAGGCCGACGTGTGTGCCAGCTTCACCGCCCTGGACAAGCAACTCCTGGAAGGCAACGGGATCATCGGAAATCCGCTTTTCCACAAGGCCCGCGATCTGGCTGACGTGGCGGGCCGGTATTCGGGCACACCGAGCCTGGCCGGCGACGCCGCGGCGCTCGACAAGATTGCCAAGTCAGATTCGACCAGCGGAGCCGAATTGACGCGGGCGACCACCCACATCGCCGAGCTGTGTGGCCACCCGTTGGGTACGACCATCCTTTTCGGCGGCAACTGAGCCGAGCCCTCGAATCATTTCTGCCACCAGCGGTCTTCTTGGAGGCGTGGTGAACCAGCCCAACCCCGACCCGGCATTTCAACCCCCCGCTCAGCCCGACCCGCCGTCTCAGGCGCCCCGGCACCGCCGGCCGGTCCTCGCGTGGACCGTGGCCGCGCTCGCGGTGGTCGTCGCGCTCAGTGCCGGTGGGTTCGCCCTCTACGCGCTCGGCAAGGCGGCTGGTGCGCGCCAGACGGCGACGGCCGGGAAGCCGCCCGCTCCCGTGGCCGCGAACACGGCGGTGGCGGCGACATCCGAGGCCCCGACGACCGGCGCCGGGACCGGCCCGTCGCCCGTCGGCAGCGCCGCGCCCGGCGTTGACACAACCCCGGGCCAGCTGGACCCCAAAGCCAAGTTCACCGAGGCGTACCAGCAACAACAGCTGACTCTGCGGCCGGCGTCGTGCAATTCGGTCTACATCGACCTGGACGAACCGCGGGTCGGGGTGCAGTCGCCGATCGCCGACCTGACGTTCAGCGGTGCGCGGTGCAGTTCCGGGCAGGCGACGTTCGTCCTGCAAAACGACGGCAGCACCGCAAGCCTGGCCAGCAGTCCCAGCGCGACGCCGAGCGACTGCGCGCAGGCCATCCGCACCGGTCCCATCAGCTACCAGAGCCCGGTACCGATCACCGAGCATCTGGTGCTGTGTGTCGCCACGTCGGTCAGCGAAGCGATCAACCAGGGCAAACCGCAGAAGATCGCGGTCGTGCAGGTGCGGTCCATCGCCCAGGACGGCACGGTGGACATCATCGTCTCGGCGTGGAACGTCCCACGGTGACGCAGTTGGCCGCGGCGCGGTCGGTCAGGACGTCGACGGCAGCGCGGTGTACTGGACCGCCGCCAGCTGCCACCGTTCATGGTCGGTCACCCAGACCTGTATGACCCGGAAATGGCCGGCGATGGTCTCATCCACTCGTCCCGGCTGCGTCAGGCCAGGGCGACGACCCGGTGTTGGGGCGGGTGGGCGCCCTGCTCGCGGGCGACCGCGACAGCGGTCCGCAGCGCCGCTCGGGCCTCCTCCCGGCGTCCCAACGCGTCCAGCGTCAGGCCGCGCAGGTGATGCAGCCCGGGCGCCTCGAAGCCCCCGCCGCGGGCGGCGGACTCGACGAGAGCGTCGTCCAGGAGAGCGAGCGCCGTCGCGGGGTCCCCGAGCGCCAGGGTCACCTCCGCCTGCAGCCCCCGGTTGAAGGGTGTGAGGATGCGCTGCCCCGAGCGGTGCAACGCGGTCAGCCCCCGCTCGATGGCGGCCAGCCCGGCCCGGGCCTCCCCCTGCCCGGCCTGCGCCCAGCCCAGGGGGATCGCCGCGTCCCCTGCCAGCAGCGGGAAGCCGTGCTCCTCGGCGATGCCGGCCGCCCGGACGGCGGCCGCCCGTGCGACCTCCCGGTCGCGCCCCAAGGTCGCGAGGCGCGCGTGGAAGGTGTGGACGAACGCCACCAGGTACGGCTCGCCCGTCGCCTCGCCGGCACGTAACGCGCGGGTGATCTGCCGCTGCGCACCGGCCGCGTCACCCATCAGACACGCCGCGAGCGCATCGTAGGAGGGTGCCATGACATCCGGCCGCGCGCTCGCCGGGGGACCGCGCAGCACGGCGGCCGGGGCCGGATCCGCGTCTCGCCATGCGGCCAGGGCGGCCGCGAAATGCCGTCGTGCCCGCGCCAACTGCCCCCGGTAGAAGGCGACGATGCCCACCCCCAGGTGGCCGGTGGCCAGGGCGGGCCCACCGGGGACATGGCGCGCCTCCTCCAGCGCCGCGTCGTTGAGCTCGGCGGCGGCGGCCAGGTCCCCACGCACCACCGCCGTGGCTCCCAGCCCACACAGGGCCGGCAGCAGGTCACCGCGCCGATCCAACTGCCCGGCCAGTGCCCGGGCCCGATCGAACGCCTCGCGCGCCTCGGGCGTGTAGCCGTAGCGCGCGCTACGCAGCGAGCCGAGCCGGATGTGCACGCCGAGGTCGACGTCCGGCGGCGACTCCGCGAGCGGCAGCGCCCGCAGCAGCGTCGAAGCCCGCTCCAGCAGGGCGTCGGCCTGCTCGTAGGCCAGGCCGGCCCACGCCACGTCGGCGGCCCGCGCCTGCGCCCGCAACGTGGATTCGACATCGCCGACCGGTAGCGATGCCCACAGGTGCTCGGCGACCTCCGCGGCGTGTTCGCGGTCTTCTCCGTAGGCATCGAGCAGCGCGTGGGCGATGCGCTCGTGCAGCCGCGCCTGGTGGCTCAGCGAGAGGTCGCCGATCAACGTCTCCCGGACGAGGGCATGGGTGAACCGGTACGCGCCCCTCGGGCCGGGGACGACGGCCAGCAGGCCGGCGAGGAGGGCCTCCTCCGCCGCCTCCAGGGCCGCGTCGCCCTCCAACCCGCACAGGCCGGCAACCAGCCGAAGGTCCACGTCGTGGCTCACCAGAGCCGCGGTGTCGAGCAGGGTCCGGGCGGCGTGCGGCAGCCGGGCGACGCGGCGACGGACCACGTCGCGGACACCCGCCGGCACCGGACCCTCGACGAGGCGCGATGGATCGTCCAGCCGCAGCAGCTCCGTCACGAAGAACGGGTTGCCTTCGGTACGCCGGTGAACGACGGTGGCGACGCCATGGGCGGGCTCGGTGCCGGTGTGCGCCCGGATCAGGCCGGCGACCTCGCCGACCGTCAGGCCGCGCAGGGCGACCCGGTCGGCGCCCGGCAGGCGGGCGAGGACCCCGAGTGTGCCGGTCAGGCGCGGGGAGTGCGGCAGGTCGACCTCGCGGTAGGTGCCGATGACGAGGATGCGCGCATCGGCGAGCTGGGCGGCGAGGAACTCGAGCAGAGACAGCGACGCCTCGTCGGCCCATTGCAGGTCGTCGAGGACCAGCAGGAGCGGCCGGGCGCGGGCGCACTCCCGCAGCAGGTCGGTGACGCGCCCGTTGAGCTGCCCGCGCGCGACCTGCGGGTCGCGTCGGGCGTGATCGGGTACGAGTGCCGCCGGTTCGCGGTCGTCGCCGGCGGCGCGGAGGACCTGGGCCCAGGGCCACAGGGGAGGGGCACCCCCGCCTTCGACGCACCGGCCCCACAGGGCCAGGAAGCCCCGTGCGGTGGCGTCGGTGGCCACCGCCTCGGCCAGCCGGGTCTTGCCGACACCCGGCTCGCCCTCGACGAGCACCACGCGGCCCGACCCCGCCCGGATGGCGTCAAGGTGGTCGCGGAGGACCGCCAGCTCCGCCGCCCGGCCCACGAACGGGTCGGCAGCGCCGGCCGGGCGAGGCGCGACGCGCGGGGCGGCCGGCCGCACCGGGTCGAGCCCGGGATCCTGTCGCAGGATCCGCTCGTGCAGCCGCCGCAGGTCGGCACCGGGGTCGAGGCCGTGCT
>WNFX01000377.1_pt1 | contig 68397 bp, 62 predicted proteins | sample 5400111 | NCBI WGS metagenome assembly WNFX01 (sample SAMN13153363, study PRJNA577476) | soil metagenome | isolation source: 40 cm soil or saprolite under grassland replicate 1 | place: USA:California | collected 2016-06-15
ACCGAAGCCTTCGGAGGGAATTCCAACTGGCGTGGCCCCATCTGGTTCCCCATCAACTATCTCTTAGTTGAGGCCCTCGAGAAATACCACCAGTTCTACGGTGACGAATTGCAAGTCGAATATCCTGCTGGTTCCAGCACAAGCTTGACACTAGGAGAGGTAGCAAAGGAACTTTCACGGCGCCTCACCCACATCTTTTTACGTGACGATCAAGGACGCCGCCCAGTGTTTGGCATCAACACGACTTTTCAAAACGATCCGCACTGGCGTGATCACATCCCGTTCTACGAGTACTTTCATGGCGATACAGGGGCGGGACTCGGCGCAAGCCACCAGACAGGCTGGACAGCTGTAGTAGCGAATTTGCTCGAGCGCGTAAGGGGGAGTGAAGGCTAGTGAGGAACCAGGTTTAGCGAGGCTCCCCTAAGTAAGTGGTAGCGCGATCATACCACTTGAGGGAACCTTTTAAGTTGATCTGCCGGAAAATATCCTCCAAATGAACTCGATGAAGCACACATGGGTTCTCCTCTCCATGCATGAAATGATGCTCATTCAAATGTGTCTCCCAATTATCTGTCCCAAGAGTGATGTATATATATATATCTTTTTGATCTCAAAACTACTCTTGTTAGCGTAATACACGAGTAGTGAGAGGCAGGAAGATGAGCGATGAAACTGTTGTGCGATACATAAACAAGCGTAATCCTACGAATATCAGCGTTCAGGTTTGAGCTGTATCTCAGTATAAGAGATATGCCAGAAAGGAAGGAAGAAGTATGGCGGCCTTAGATCGCGTTGAGAGGCGAGTCAGCTCCTACTACATACCAGAACCGGCGCTCGCCAGATTTTTGTTTGGGGACACACGTTTTGCCTGGTTCTGGCTCATTGTGCGTCTCTATGTCGGCTACGAGTGGCTGACGGCTGGTTGGGAGAAACTGTTTGGGTTCTCGATTAATTATGGGTCATTCGGTGAGCCTGCCAAAGGTGGCGCCTGGGTCTTCAATGCCCATACAGGTGCGGCTATACAAGGCTTCGTCAAAGGTGCCCTCGCAAAAGCCAATGGGCCATATCCAGATGTCACGGGCTGGTATGCCTGGTTCTTACAGCACGTGGTCTTGCCCAATTCGGCCCTTTTTGCGTATATAGTCACCTTTGGTGAGTTGCTTGTTGGTCTAGCTCTGATCTTGGGGTTCTTAACGGGCATCGCTGCCTTCTTCGGTGTAGTCATGAACGTAAACTACCTGCTTGCAGGCGCAGTCAGCACCAACCCGGTGCTTGCCATTCTGGGAGCACTTATTATGTTGGCCTGGCGCATTGCGGGTTATTATGGCATAGACCGTTGGCTGCTTCCATTGCTCGGCACTCCATGGTCGGAGGGTCAACTGAGGAGAAGAAGAGCCAGAGCCGAAAGCGCTGAAAGGGTGTCACCTCCCCCTCCACCTACTGCCCCAGATACTCAACCCGTCAACGAGTATAGAGCGCCCTGATTATTAGGAACAGATTGTCGAGTGGATATTGGGATTGGGGCGCAATGAATTGCGCCCCATTTGCTACCAGATTCGCATACTGGAATACATATGTGTGACTTTTTATACTATTCCCTTGCTGACACACAGTTCTGCATTCAAAATCGAGCCGCCAGCGGCTCCACGTATTGTGTTGTGGCCGAGCAACACAAACTTATAGCTCAGAATAGGGCAATGCCTTAGTCTCCCGATCGAAACCGCCATACCATGACCCGCATCGCGATCGAGCAATGTTTGCGGTCGGTTAGGTTCATTGCGGTAAATTATCGCTCGCTCTGGAGCGCTGGGTAGTTTTAGCAACTGCGGTTCAGCTGTAAAGCTTTGCCAGGCTGCTAGGATTTCTTCCGCGTTTACTTCAGATCCCAGCTCGACGCTGGCACATTCCAGGTGCCCTTCGCGAGTGGCAACACGGTTGCATGATGCACTGATAATCATTGGCGCATCTGTAAATCCCTGGCCCTCTTCCCATGTTCCCAGCATCTTGCGCGTCTCGCTTTCCACCTTCTCCTCTTCTCCACCGATATAGGGAATGGCGTTATCAAGAATATCGTAGGAGGGTAGCCCTGGATATCCCGCACCTGAGATGGCCTGTAACGTTGTCACCATCACTTTACGCACGCCAAAGGCCTCCTGGAGGGGCTTGAGCGCGATTACCAGCGGCGTTGCTGAGCAATTTGCGTTGGTGACAATGTAGCCGGTCCAGCCACGTTGTTTACGCTGCTGCACTATAGCCACTGCATGATCGGCATTTACCTCCGGAATGAGCAAAGGCACGTCATTCTCCATGCGGTAATTCTTAGCGTTACTGAAAACTGCTATGCCTGCATGGGCAAAAGCGGCTTCGATCTCACCGGCCACCTCCGCAGGTAATGCTGAAAATGCGATTTTCACATCCCTGGGCAGCGCCTCTGGCTTGCAGGCCACGACAGGAAAGGCAGCGGCAGAGGCGGGCATCTCACTCCCGGACAGGCGCCACTTTGCCACCTCAGCATATGTGCGTCCCCCATGCTGTTCGGATGCGGCAAGCGCAACCAGTTCAAACCAGGGATGTCCCTGGAGTAGCTCGATGAAACGCTGGCCGACCATACCGGTTGCCCCTAAGACTGCGACCGGGATACGCTTTTGTGTATGCATTATTTCACCCTTCCTAACGCGCCTCGCGTCGCTTCTCTTGTGTTCCATGGCGCACCAATGGAATAACGGGTGCGATTAGATCGCGGTGCAAGCAACGCAAAGCACGCTCACTGTCCTGGTCATCGACAATCAGGATTATACCCGATTCCGATGCCCCCTGTGTTACTACTGGAATTCGTTCGCGCGCAAGGGCGGTTATTGCACGAGCAGAACTCATAGGATCAACAGTGAAGCCAGAGCCAATACAAGCACAGGCGGCTAATCCACGCTGGCAATTGACACGCCAGGTTCCCATATCGTGTTGCAAGAGCGCCAGGACAGAATCGGCGGCCCGTTCCTCAACCATAAATGAAAGATGATGGCCCGATGATGAACAAATGGCAACGGGCGCGGCCCCTGCACGAGCCGCCAGCGCGAATACCTGTCCTGCATTCTCTGGTGCTCCAAACATATCCGTATTTTCGACAGTAATCAAAGCCAGTTGATGGCGCACAGTGATCGCCGCCGCTGCGCTGTGCTGCGTCCTTTCTGGTCCGACTAGCGTCCCACGAGAATGTGGACGGAAGGTGTTGCGCACTCGTACAGGTATGTTCAGGTGTGCTATAGGAATGAGCGTTCGAGGATGAAGCACTTTGGCTCCGAACCATGACATGCGAGCAGCCTCCGAGTAGGAGAGCCGGGGCAGTAGACGGGCATTTGCTACCACTCTTGGATCAGCTGACAGTACGCCGTCAACATCTGTATAGATGGAAACCTCGGTACAATCTAACACAGCGCCAATCACCGTCGCGGAATAGTCTGAACCATTACGCCCCAGGGTCGTTACCAAACCGGTAGTTGTGCGGCCGATGAAGCCGGGCATAATCGGCACAATGTGACGCTCAAGCAAAGGTTGAATAAGCCTTTGAGCGTTCACCCGCGTCTCTTCTGTTAGATGATCAGCGCCAGTCACAGTCCCCAGGGGTTGTAAGGATTCACCTTGCGGTTGGGCTGTGATAATCACCTCTTCACGTACCGGGGCAGCTTCGATCCCAGCATCACAGGCAGCAGCAGCTAGCAGCAGTACAGAAAATCGCTCACCCCAGGCGGCAACAGCAGCAGTTCGAAGCGCAAGCTCGCACGTTTGTGTTGCTCTCGATTGCAATTCGCTTACGTCTTGCTCTAAAGCGGTAAATGCGGCATCCAGATCATGATGTAGCTTATGCCTGCCCTCTCGCCTATGCATAGCCTTCTCCGCTGCCTCTACATGCTTCTGTTTTAAAGCAATCACTTCAAGCTCACAATCATGCTGCTCACCAGTGCAGGCCAGGCGTGCAATATGTAGTAGTTGATCGGTCACACCAGACATCGCTGAGACTACTACAGCAGGAAAGACTTCTTCAGGATCATTTAATTTATGCGCAATAATATTGGCCACGCGGCGTAGACGCTCACCACTACCAACAGAAGTTCCTCCGAATTTTAAAATTTGTACGCTATTTTCCATAAGATTGCTCCAGTATGACCTAGCCATGATTGTTGTTATTCGCGTAGGGGCTTCAAAAAAAACTGAAAGCCTCTACGCAGTTGCCGGCTCGCTTGCCTTGAGGGCCGCTGCCTGTAACGCCTGGTCCAGGTCCTCGATCAAATCGTCGACCGTTTCCAGGCCGACGGATAGGCGAACGAAGTCGGGTGTGACGCCTGTTTCGAACTGCTCATCGGGTGTCAACTGTGAATGCGTTGTGCTGGCTGGATGGATGATTAGCGACTTGGCATCCCCGACATTGGCTAAGTGCGAGAATAACTCAACGTGACGGATGAGCTGTTTGCCGGCCTCCAGGCCACCCTTAATGCCGAAACCGAGTATGGCTCCGTAGCCGTGCGTATGGTACTTCGCTGCAATCTCATACTGGGGATGGCTCTTCAGGCCAGGGTAGCTTACCCACCCGACAGATGGATGCCCTTCCAGGAACTCGGCAATGCGAAGCGCGTTCTGACTATGACGCTCCATGCGCAATGGTAGTGTTTCCAACCCTTGCAGGAATAGAAATGAGTTGAGCGGCGCGATGGCAGGGCCAATATCACGCAAGAGCTGCACTCGCGCTTTGATAATATAAGCTAACGGCCCAAGTGCTTCAACATAACGCAGTCCGTGATAGGAAGGATCGGGCTCGACAAATGAAGGAAAGCGCCCGCTCGTCCAGTCGAATTTCCCACTATCCACAATTACGCCGCCAATGGCAGTTCCGTGCCCGCCAATAAACTTGGTGGCTGAATGGACAACGATGTCAGCGCCGTGCTTGAATGGCTGCACCAGGTACGGCGTAGGCAACGTGTTATCCAGTATCAGTGGTAGACCATTTTCATGCGCGATATCAGCTACAGCGCGAATATCCACTGTGTCCAGGCGTGGGTTGCCGACTGTCTCAGCGAAAATTGCCTTGGTCCGTTCATTGATGGCGGAGCGGAAATTCTCTGGATCGCGGCCATCCACGAATCGAACCGTAATGCCTATCTTGGGAAGCGTATAGTGGAACAGATTATAAGTGCCACCATACAGGCTGGCCGAAGTCACGCGTATAGATGTTTCCAAACTGCCTGAGCCCGAAGAGGTCCGCTGCGTGTTCTGGACTATCAAAGACATACGAAGACGTCTGATAGATGGGAACTGCGCGAGCGTTGGTCGCGCTGTCAGCCGTTTCCTGGCCGGCATGCAAGGATAACGTTTCAAAACCATATGTACGATTACCATTCAGTGCCATAGATGTGTTTACTCCTTTATCAAATTCAGCGCATCGGTCATCTGCTTCCACTCCTTCAGGAAAGCATCATGACCGTGCGGGGAATCGAGTTCCGCATAGATTGCGTCACCACCTGCAGCCCGCACCTGGTCAGCTAACCAGCGTACACGTGCCGCAGGAAATAGAAAATCCGAACGTATACCGATGAAAAGAGCTTTACTGCGCAAATGACTCAGAGCTGCCTCGAGTGAGGGATAACCCTCACTAACGTCGTACAGATCCATTGCCCTGCTGATGTAGAGGTAGCTATTGGCGTCGAAACGCTTGACCAGTGACTCGCCCTGGTAGTAGAGGTAACCCTCGACATCAAAACGCTCGCTAAGATCGGTAAAGCCACTTGGGGCGACAACATTTTGATTCCGAGCGGGTCGACGTGCAAAACGCAGTTCCATCGCTTCCTCGCTCTGATAAGTAATCATTGCAAGCATGCGAGCAATGGCCAGTCCTGCATCCGGGCCTTGTCCAGGCTCGTAATCTCCGCCCTGCCAGCGCGGATCGGCCAGAATGGCTTGTCGCTCAACTTCACTGAAAGCTATGGCTTGCGCAGTAAGTGCCGCTGTTGCTGCAACTACGATCACCTTTTGTACCAGTTCAGGATAGGCGACGGCCCACTCCAAAGCCTGTTGTCCACCTATCGAGCCTCCAGCAATCATGGCAATTTGGCGTACACCCAGGTGGCCGATTAACCTCCGCTGCGCCTCAACCATGTCCCGAACAGTGATGAGTGGAAAACGCATGCCATACGGGCGTCCAGTGTTTGGGTCGATCGACGAGGGACCAGTACTGCCGTAGCAGCTTCCCAGGACATTCGAGCAGATCACGAAGTAGCGCGAAGTGTCGAAGAATCTTCCCGGACCAATGAGCGGATTCCACCATGCTACTTTTGTATCATCAGGGCGTTCGGCATCGTGCGAATGCGAACTGCCAGTGAGTGCATGAGTAATCAAAACGGCGTTATCGCCCTCGGTATTGAGTTTGCCCCATGTTTCATATGCCATCGTTACGGGGGCGATTCGACCACCGCGCTGCAATGGCAATGAATCAAAGGTGTACATGTGTACCTGGTTAACAGGCTTGATCTGTGTATCTGTCACGGTCACGGCATTGTGTTCCAACTGCGTCACCATTGGCACTCCTTTCTTCCTTTCTAGCTGGCCCGAAAATGGTAACAAAAAAACCCCTACCCTTGCAGGGGCGAGGGGTTAACGGACTTCGCGGTACCACCCTGATTTGTCGACGCCTCGCAGCGTCAACCTCAATAAGTGTTAGAGGAGATACTTACAATACATCTCTCGCAACACTCTAGCTGGTAACGGAGCTAACCGGCACAGTCTACTAACCCATCGGGTGTTCAACCTGCAACTCCGAGGTCATATTCAACGCTGGTGCGGCATTGGTATCTCATCAGCACCGACTCTCTGTAGCCGTCCGAGACGTTTACTCGTCCTCATCACTGTTGTTACTTTGTAAAGTAGTCTTTGTGATTACCCATTGCTAAAGTACGCAGTATACGCAGGCAACAAAAAACCCCTGCATCTCAGGGGTATAGCTGCGTTGCTTTTCCCCTCATCTTGCGGAATTTTCCGCCGGAATTGGCACCCTTCCTGCAACTTCGCAGGTGGGTTGTCGGGTTTCATTGGGCCGTTTCCCTCCACCCCTCTTGATGAGAGCAGATTTTGCTGCGTATCTTAAATTGTAAGGGTACTTCTAATTTGTTAGTAAGTATACAAGAGAAGAACAAGTAAAGTCAAGGTTTTGGAGAAAGAAGCACTACATGAAACAACTTCGTCTCTCGCTCGTGGGCTTTGGCGTTGTCGGCCAGGGATTCGCTGAACTGCTCGCGACAAAACATGCTTTTGTGAAGCAGCATTATGGAGTGGATTTGACCCTCGTGGGCGTTGCTAACGCTCGCCATGGCTTCATCTATCGTGAAGATGGACTGCATATTCCCACGTTATTGGATCTTACAGCGAAGCAGCGTCCGCTAACAGAACATCCAGGGATAGCTCATTGGGATAGCGCGTTAGAGGGGCTGCACGATACCAGTTCGGACATGCTGGTTGAGGTAACACCCACGAATTTGCTTGATGCGGAACCGGGTATGAGCCATATTCGCCTGGCTCTCTCGAAAGGCATGCATACTGTAACTGCAAACAAAGGACCTGCCCGAAGCACTTGCGGACGCGCAAGCCAAGGGATACGCCGAGACAGATCCTACTGCTGATGTCGAGGGCTACGATGCCCTGGCCAAGACCCTCATTTTAGCTGCGCTTGTATTCGGCCGTACCCTTAAACCCGAGCAGGTAACACGCCAGGGCATCACAGCCATTAGTAACGAGCAAATTCACTCAGCGCACGATCAGCATAAAAGAATCAAGCTCATTGCTTCATTGCGCCTGCATTCAAGTAATGACGTGCAGAAAGATACTCTAGAAGCACGAGTCGAGCCAACCGCCCTGCCTCTTACTGATCCGCTGGCTCGCGTTGATGGCGTAATGAACGCACTCAGCATTCAAGCTGATACGCTCATCGAAGTGACCATCATCGGGCCGGGAGCCGGACGCACACAAACGGGCCAGGGGTTGCTGGCAGACGTCCTCGCGTGTATTCGCTGAGCTGTTTTGGGTGTATGAATTGTTTATAGGCAATCAACCCAACAGGAGTGGGTGGCGAAAACAGAACGGATAGGCCGTAGGGGCCGGTTCACCGTGCCCACCGCCGATTTATCGGCCCCTACACCCCTCCTTACGCTCGTTTGCCTCCAACTATTTCATACACCCAGCTGTTTGCCTATAGTTGACATCACCACTAACTTCCCAATTTGAGTGTACTATTTGAACAGGGGTTGACAAACAAATAGTAAGTAGTGTATCCTCAAGACAAGCTAAGAGAACGTTACAGAGGACTCCGGCAAAGTGGCTGTTGATATTTCTATGTAGCCCACTTAGCAAGAAGAATGATTAAGACAGATTTTGGAGCAGCACAATGTCGGTAACGTGGAGCGCATTTGCACAGCCAGCTCTGTTCGCTGGTAAAGACCGTGCGAAGCGTATGCCCTTTTTCATGTGTGCCATGTGTTTTGCATTTGCTGCAACTGCTGCTACCCTTGTCATCGGAACCGGCGTATTCACGTCGGTTTCTTTATTTGTGCTGCTACTCGTCGTAAGCCTCCAACTCCTTGTAAGCTTTTTGGTACTTATTAGCCTCATCCTTAGTGGCCTTACCGGACTTGCTCTTATTGGTCTGGTAGGGCTTACGGAGGGGCTAATCCCCAGCACGGCACAGGGAGATTAAAGGAAGCAAAGACGCGACCATTACAAAGTAGGTAACCTGATAACGAGGACCTCCCGGTTCGGTTGGTTCTCGTTTTTTTATTGTCTTTCTTCTTCGATGTTATTGTTGTTCTTAATTCTTGTATCTTGCAAGGAGGAGCTATGCACGTAGCTGCAACGATCACTCAACAGCCAGATGGGGCATCAGTTTACCAGGCCCATCAATCCACCGAGACCATAGAGGCTCGCGAACTGTCGGGAAGCCAAATTCTCTGTGAAGCGTTGATGCGCGAAGGGGTTGAACTGCTATATGGCTACCCTGGCGGCGCTATCATGCCGTTCTATGATGCGCTCACCTCCTATCCAGCTTTACATCATGTACTGGTGCGACACGAACAGGCCGCAGCACATGCTGCGGATGGCTACGCTCGCGCGACGGGCAAGGTCGGGGTGTGTGTAGCTACCAGCGGCCCAGGCGCCACCAATCTTGTGACGGGTCTGGCCACAGCATACATGGATTCTACACCGATCGTGGCTATCACCGGACAGGTAGCGCGGCACTTTATCGGACGTGATGCCTTCCAGGAGACGGATATACTAGGTGTCACACAGCCAATCACCAAGCACAATTTTCTGGTGCTGAGAGTTGAAGACCTGGCGGATATTGTACATGAAGCGTTCCGGCTTGCTCGCAGTGGTCGCCCCGGGCCGGTAGTGATCGACGTTCCAAAGGATGTGCAATTTAGCAAAACGCAGTATCGTGCCTCGGCGTCCATCAACTTTATCGAACATTTTCGTGCTTCACGCACCCCGCATCCCCCGGCACAAGCGTTTGCTGATGCTGCGCAATTGATTGCAACAGCCCAACGCCCAGTAATTATGTCTGGTCATGGAGTGATCTTATCGAATGCCTATACTGAACTGCTCACCTTTGCTGAGAAAGCCCACATACCCGTTATTACCACGCTTCTCGGCCTCAGCGCCTTTCCTGAGACACACCCGTTAGCTTTCGGTATGCCAGGCATGCATGGTCCCGCGCATGTAAATCGTGCTATCGGAGCCACGGACCTGATTATTGGTGTCGGGTTGCGTTTCGATGACCGCGTTACTGGCAAGGTGAGCGAGTTTGCTCCAAACGCTCGCTTCATTCATATCGATATCGATCCCTCAGAGATGCACAAAGTCAAACGAGCGGCTGTGCCGATCGTGGCTGATGCCAGGGAAGCCCTGGCGCGACTTATCGAGGCGGTCGAGCCAGGCGACCATAGCGCATGGATTAGTGAAGTACGCAGCTGGGAGGCTGAAGACAACGAGCGTAACGCGGGCATTCAGCGCAACCAGGAGTGTCCAGATCCAACAAGCATCCTGGAAGCCATACGTGCGAAGACGAACAATGATGCCATCATTGTCACTGATGTTGGACAACACCAGATGTGGACTGCACGTCATTACACCTGGACACACCCCAACAGCCACATTACCTCGGGTGGCCTTGGCACTATGGGTTTTGCCCTCCCTGCTGCCATGGGCGTTAAGATGGGCTTGCCGGGCGCTCAGGTATGGGTGGTGGCCGGCGACGGGGGTATTCAGATGAACATTCAAGAACTGGCTACCCTGCGGCAGGAAGGTATCGCCATTAAGGTGGCGATCATGAACAATGGTTATCTGGGAATGGTGCGCCAGTGGCAACATTTCTTCCATGGCGGCAACTACTCTGAAACGCCAATAACTGGCCCTGACTATGTCAAGTTGGCCGAAGCCTATGGGTTGACTGGCATATGTGTCACGAAGCGTGAAGACGTGGAGGCGGCCGTATGCAAAGCCATGGAAACCGAAGGAACCGTGATCATAGATTTCGTAATTGAGGCTGAAGCGAATGTGTATCCGATGGTTGCACCTGGAGCGGCTATTACTAACATGATTGAAGAGAAGCCAGAGGAGACCGCAACTCATGTCTGATCAAGTTGCGCCTGTTGAACGATCAGGCCAGTCTGACGCTCCACCGGGTTCTGTGCGTTCTCATATGCTCGTCGTGTTCGCAAACGACAGGCATGGAGCGCTTGACCGAATTATTAACGTACTCCGTCGCCGTCGCGCTAGAATGCAGGCGTTTACATTTGGCCGTAGTGAACTGCCAAATGTCGTGCGCATCACGGTAGTAACGGACGACTCTGAAGTCGAAGTCGAGCATTTAGTCGAACAACTACGTAAAGTTGTGGATGTTCGACATGTCGTCAACCTATCGTCAGAACGTACAGTTGCACGCGAACTGGCATTGATTAAAGTCAACAGCAGTGCTCCCCAGCTTTCCAGCGAAATTATTGAGCTTGGACATCTATACGGTGCACACGCGGTTGATGTGTCTCAACAGACGGTCACATTGGAGGTGACGGGAAGCGGAGAAAAAGTAGAAAAGCTGGTGAACCTCTTACAAAGTTATGGCATACGTGAAGTCGCTCGCACCGGTTGTGTGGCGATGACACGCGGAGAAGAAGACATATTAGGATAAGGGCGCAAGAGATGGCGCCCGAGAAAGGAAAACGTTTATGGCAAATATCTATTACGATGCGGATGCCAACCTGGAACTTATCCAGCAGAAGCGAGTAGCGGTGATCGGCTACGGAAGTCAGGGTCATGCTCACGCGCTCAATATGCAGGATGCTGGCTGCAATGTAGTTGTAGGCCTACCTGTAAGTAGCAAGAGCCGCCAAAAGGCAGAGGCAGATGGCCTGCGAGTCATGACGCCAGCTGATGCTGCGGAGCAGGCCGACGTGATCATGATCTTGATACCCGATCAGCATCATCGCGAGGTATTTGAGCGTGACATTCGGCCAGGATTGGCTGCGGGCAAAATGCTGATGACAGCCCACGGCTTCAGCCTGCATTACTCGCAGATCGTACCCCCGGAAGATGTCGATGTCGCGATGGTCGCGCCCAAAAGCCCGGGTCATATGCTCCGCCGCCTCTACACAGAGGGCGTAGGTGTCCCTGCACTGTGGGCCGTTTACCAGGATGCAACGGGCAACGCCGAGGCGTTAACGTTAGCGTATGCGCGTGCCATTGGCTGCACGCGGGCTGGCGTGTTGCACACTACGATTGCTGAAGAGACCGAAACCGACCTCTTTGGTGAGCAGGCGGTTCTCTGTGGTGGCGTTACCGCTTTAATCCGGGCAGGTTTTGAGACCCTTGTTGACGCTGGCTATCAGCCCGAAGTTGCGTACTTTGAATGCATGCATGAAATGAAACTGATCGTGGACTTGATGTACCAGGGCGGTATGAGTTATATGCGCTACTCCGTTAGCGACACCGCCGAGTTTGGCGATTACGTTTCTGGTCCACGCATCATCGATTCACGCGCGCGTGATGAGATGCGCAGGATATTGCATGAAATCCAGGACGGAACTTTTGCCACGCGCTGGATTCTTGAGAACCAGGCTGGCCGCCCTAGTTTTCAAGCCATGCGCCGGTCTAATGCTCAGCACCAGATTGAGCAAGTTGGTAGTGAACTGCGTGCCATGATGCCATGGCTGAATGCAGGCAATAAGAAACAGGAAATTGCAGAAAAGAAAAACTGAGAAGTGCAGGGGTACCCGCGAGGGTATCCCTGGGTGACACGAGTAGTCGTCCAGTACTTCCTTGCATTCAGATGAGAAAGATACGGCAGCAGCGTTTCTGAATGCATATTAGACATTATTCAAGGAGGAATAAAAACATGGCAGACCCTGCGGTAGTTCGAATTTTTGATACCACATTGCGTGATGGAGAACAGTCCCCCGGTGCTACTATGACCACCGAGGAGAAGATGCAAGTTGCACAGCAGCTTGTACGCCTCAACGTAGATATCATTGAAGCAGGCTTTCCAGCTGCTTCTCCTGGCGATCTGCTAGCAGTCAAAGAGATTGCGCGAAACGCTCGCGGTCATAGTGTTGCAATTGCTGGGCTTGCGCGAGCCAGTGTCAGCGATATCGATGCAGCATGGGAAGCTGTTTGCGAGGCTGAACAGCCAATGATCCACGTGTTTATTGCAACCTCTGAAATTCACCTGAAGCATAAGCTAAATCTGGATAGCCAGGAGGCGCTCCAACGAATCAAGTCCATGGTGAAATATGCGCGCAACCTTTGCCCGACCATTGAGTTTTCTGCGGAGGATGCCACTCGCAGCGATTGGGACTATCTCTGCCGCGTTTTTGAAACAGCCATCGCATCGGGTGCCACGACCATTAACATACCTGATACGGTAGGTTACACATCACCGCAAGAGTATGAAGCACTGTTTCGTTACATGCGTGATCGCGTCCCTGGTATTGAAGATATTGTAATGAGCGCGCACTGCCACAATGACCTTGGGATGGCGACGGCTAACACGCTGGCCGCCATCAAAGCCGGAGCGCGACAGGTGGAGGTTACTATCAATGGGCTGGGAGAGCGAGCGGGGAATACGGCTATGGAAGAAGTAGTGATGGCCTTGCGCACGCGGCCGGACGTCTTCGACAATCTCTCCACTCGCATCAACACGCAGGAATTTCTGGCCGCTAGCCAACTGGTGAGCCGGCTCACGGGTATCCTGGTACAACCCAACAAAGCCGTAGTGGGTGCAAATGCTTTTGCCCACGAAGCCGGTATTCACCAGGACGGCATGTTGAAAAACCCCCTGACCTACGAGATCATGACACCCCAGTCTGTTGGGTGGTCAGATACGAAATTGGTGCTAGGCAAGCACTCTGGACGGCACGGTTTGGATGCACGCTTGCGACAGTTGGGCCATAGACTCGATGCCACACAGCTCAAAACCGCCTACAGCCGTTTTATCTCCCTGGCCGACCAGAAGAAACAAATCACCGATGCTGACCTGCTTTATATCGTAGAGAGCGGCATGGAAACTCCAGCCGCCATATAAACGCAAACTCGTTTCTAAGGAGAATTTTTGTGACCCAGACTGAAGCCACCGCATTGCAACAAAATAGTCGACTAGAGAAAGCAGAGGCGCCAAAAATTCCGGTACTAAGCCTTGATGAGGGCTATGCTTACTTCGAAGGGCGCGTCGTACCGATGAGCGAAGCCAAAGTGAGTATTGCGACCCATGCATTGCATTACGGTACAGCTTGCTTCGAAGGCGTTCGTGGCTACTGGAACGAACTCCAGCAGCAACTGTACCTGGTCAAACTGCGTGAACATTACCAGCGCATGGCTGATTCCTGGAATGTACTACGCATGAAACCAAAGGAATCGATCGACGACCTTTGCCAAATCACGGTTGAGCTTGTAAGACAACATGGCTATCGCCAGGATGTCTACGTACGTCCTATAACCTACAAGGCATCGCATACCATTAAACTCACGCTCAGTTCATTAGATGATGCAATCGCCATCTATACCTTCGCTATGGGTAACTACCTCGATATCAGCGCGGGTCTGAGTGTCTGCACCTCCTCCTGGCGGCGTGCCAACAGCAACGCTATGCCTGTGCGAGCCAAGGTTACCGGAGCCTACATTAATAGTTCCCTGGCCGTGGATGATGCCACCGCTGCCGGTTTCGACGAAGCAATCATGCTCACCCAGGATGGTACTGTTTCAGAGGCAAGTTCTTGTAACCTCTTTATCTTGCGCAATGGGAAGCTCAGCACTCCTGCACTTTCAGAAGATATCCTAGAAGGTATCACGCGCAATGCCCTGATCGCTATGATTCGAGATGAATTTGGCATGGAAGTCGAGGAGCGGCGCATCGATCGCACTGAACTCTATGCCGCTGACGAAATCTTCATGTGCGGCACTGGCGTACAGGTTTCACCAGTGGCCAGTGTCGACCGTCGACCAGTGCGAACAGGCAAACCCGGTCCATTAACCATGAAACTGCAAAAGCTCTATCTCTCCGCTTGTCGTGGCGAGAATGAAAGATACAAAGACTGGGTCACGCCTGTCTATTGAAATAAGGAGTCGTCATGCGTTCAGATCAAATCAAACTAGGCTTTGAACGAGCGCCACATCGTGGACTGCTGCGAGCGACAGGTGTGGTAGGTGAAAATGATTTTAACAAGCCTTTTATCGCCGTGTGCAACTCATATGTAGATGTGGTGCCGGGGCATGTTCACCTGCAGGCCTTTGGCAAGCTCGTCAAGGAGGCAATACGAGCAGCTGGCGGCGTGCCTTTCGAGTTCAACACCATCGGCGTTGATGACGGCATTGCGATGGGCCACATCGGCATGAAATATTCGCTACCCAGTCGCGAACTGATCGCTGATTGTGTTGAGACGATGGTCGAGGCGCATCGCTTCGATGGCATGGTCTGCATTCCCAACTGTGACAAGATCGTACCTGGCATGCTCATGGCTGCCATGCGGCTCGATATTCCCACGATCTTTGTCAGCGGTGGGCCGATGGCTGCAGGTAAACTGGCCGATGGCCGGTCTATTGACCTTATCAGTGTCTTTGAAGGTGTTGGTGCGTATCAAGCCGGTAAGCTCAATGACCATGAACTATTGGAATTGGAGCAGCAAGCCTGCCCCACCTGTGGTTCATGTTCGGGCATGTTTACCGCCAATTCTATGAACTGTCTTATGGAAGCGTTAGGCATGGCGCTACCCGGGAACGGTTCCTACCTGGCAACCAGCGAAGCGCGTCGAGAACTCGTACGTGAAGCTGGTCGCATGATTATGCGGCTGATCGAAGCCAATCTCACACCTCGTCAAATCGTCAGTGTCGAATCCATCGACAATGCCTTTGCCCTTGATATGGCTATGGGCGGCTCGACCAATACAGTCCTGCACACCCTGGCGCTGGCGCGAGAAGCCGGGGTAGATTACTCCCTGGAGCGTATCAACCAGGTAGCTATGCGTACGCCACACATCTGCAAAGTCAGCCCGGCTGGGAAGTGGCATATGGAGGACGTTGATCGCGCAGGTGGCATCAGCGCTATTCTGAAAGAACTTTCCAGGAAGCCCGGAGTACTCGATCTCAATCGGACCACCGTGACACTCAAAACCCTGGGTGAGAATATCGCCGGTGCGGAGACGAAAGACCCGGAAGTGATACTTCCTATCGATGCGCCACACAGTGTGTGTGGAGGACTTGCCATACTCTTCGGTAACCTTGCTCCAGATGGAGCAGTCGTGAAAGTTGGAGCGGTCGCTCCCTCGATGATGCGGCATTGCGGACGCGCTCGTATCTACAACTCGCAAGAAGAGGCCTGTGCAGGCATTTTGAATGGACAGGTACAGCCAGGTGATGTCGTCGTCATTCGCTACGAAGGACCGCGAGGCGGCCCAGGCATGCAGGAGATGCTGGCGCCCACAGCCAACATAGTGGGCATGGGCCTTGGCGAGAAAGTTGCGCTTATCACAGACGGGCGTTTCTCAGGCGGCACGCGTGGAGCTTGTATCGGCCATGTCTCACCAGAAGCAGCAGCCGATGGTCCAATTGCGGCTTTGGTCAATGGCGATATGATCAACATCGACCTGGTCGAACATCGTCTTGACGTTGAATTAAGTCCCGAACAAATTGCGCAACGCCTTGACAAGGCAACTCCGCCGGAAGAACACATCAAAAGTCGCTGGCTGCGCCGCTATGCCTCGATGGTGACTTCCGCAAATACTGGGGCTGTACTCGCTGACGTTTGACTTGGAGTTATATGTATGCCAAAAACCATGTTTGAGAAAATCTGGGATGCCCACGTTGTCCGTGAAGTACCCGGAGAATCCACCATTCTGTATATCGACCGGCACCTTGTACACGAGGTTACATCGCCGCAGGCCTTTGCAGGTTTGCGAGCCACTGGCCGCACAGTGTATCGGCCAGATGCCACTATAGCCGTAATCGAACATAATGTACCAACCATACCGGGACGGCGGATGCTGGATGTCGTAGATGAAGAGAGTGCACTTTCTATAAGGACGTTAGAGCAAAATACACGCGATTTTGGCATCACCCTCTATGATATGGCCCACACTCGCCAGGGAATTGTGCACGTTATTGGACCAGAACTGGGTATCACCTTGCCGGGCATGACGATTGTGTGCGGGGACTCGCACACCTCGACACATGGAGCACTAGGTGCCCTGGCCTTTGGCATCGGCACCAGTGAGATCGAACATGTGCTGGCCACTCAATGCTTGTTGCAGCAACGTCCCAAGACCATGAATATTCGGGTGGAGGGCACCCTGGCACCCGGCGTGACCGCCAAAGACCTGGCTTTAGCCATTATCGGCCAACTAGGCACGGGGGTGGGTACTGGCCACGTCATTGAGTTCAGTGGCTCAGCCATTCGCAGCCTCTCAATGGAGGGACGCATGACCCTGTGCAATATGGCGATCGAGGCAGGAGCACGTGCGGGCATGGTCGCACCCGACGAGACCACCTTTGCCTATCTGCAAGGACGTCCTTACGCCCCGCAAGGGGAGCGGTTTGAGCAGGCGGTATCAGCCTGGCGAGAGCTGGCCAGCGATCCTGGGGCGCACTACGATGCCGTCTATGAGGTCAACATGGCGGGGCTGGCACCACAGGTGACCTGGGGTACCCACCCGGGCATGGTGGCGGATGTGACCGGGGTGGTGCCCGACCCTGCCCAGCAGCGCGATCCCGCCACGCGCAAGGCCTACGAACGCGCCCTCAGCTATATGGATCTCCAGCCAGGCCAGAAGATCACTGAGATCGCGCTGGACACGGTGTTCATCGGCTCGTGCACCAACGCGCGCCTGGAAGATCTGCGCCTGGCAGCCCGCTATGTGCAGGGCAAACACGTCGCGCCTGGGGTACGAGCGCTGGTGGTGCCTGGGTCGATGCAGGTGCGGCGGCAGGCTGAAGAGGAGGGCTTGGCGCAGATCTTCCGTGAAGCAGGCTTCGAGTGGCGCGAGGCGGGCTGCAGCATGTGCATTGCCATGAACGGGGATCAACTCGCCGCGGGCGAGCGCTGTGCCTCCACTAGCAACCGCAACTTCGAGGGGAGGCAGGGGCGAGGTGGCCGCACCCACCTGGTAAGCCCGGCGATGGCTGCTGCTGCCGCTATCGCCGGCCACTTTATGGATATACGCGAATTGTGAATTCTTAAGCAACGATGCTTGCTTGTCGTGCTTGTAGTTGTGTAAAACGCGCTAGTCGAAAGCGATCTAGTGGAACGGGTGGCTGAGTGCCGCAGACCATGCTGCTTAATATCTCACCGAGTAACAAGCCAAACTTGAATCCGTGTCCTGATAGACCAGTAGCAAAGATGACGCGAGGATCGTGAGGCAAGCAGTCAAGGATAAAATCTTCATCCGGCGTAACGTCGTACATGCACGCATCTATACGTGCTAACTCTGCATTTCTGAGCACAGGCAAAAGTTCTCGTAGTTGCCGGCTGATATGAGCAATCACTCGTTCATCAGAGGTAGAAACCTCGTCGGGATCAATTGGAACACCAAATTTGTGCGAAGTCGCTTTTAGCCACCCGTTACATCCTTTATGGATAGGGATGCCGTAAAGATCCTGAGAAATAAATGCGGGAAATGTGCCGGCGCTAAACAATGAGGCGGGTAGCCCAGCGAAATAGAGCAAGTACTGGAGTGTCGGGCAGACCGGGAGGCGCAAGTCAGCCAGCAATCGATGGACCCAGCAACCAGTTGCGAGCACGACACGATCTGCCAGAAACTCTGTTCCTGAACTCAGGTGAAGACGGATGGGACGAAGCTGGCTGTCGTTTGTAAATTGAGTAACACGACAGGATTCATAAATTTCTCCACCGAAATCGAGTATCAAGTCTCTGAGTGTCTGCAAACAGGTTGAAGCGTGTAATATGCCTGCCTCACGATTATATGTAAGTGTGTTGAAAGGATGTGTATCAAACTCTGGAAAGCGCAGTCTGCAATCTTCTTTAGAAAGACGTTCAGTAGGCAGCCCCAATCCACGAGCAACCTGGTAGCTTGGCTGCGCGAAGTTATCGTCCTGATTTCCCAGCAAGAGTAATCCGGTGGGAGTGTAGAGTGCGCGTCCCGCTACTCGCTCGAGGCTTCTCCACCCCTTGAGACTCAAGCGGACCATTTTCGAATAGAACGCATCAGGTCCATATTCGAAGCGCAGAAGACGTGAATAGCCATGAGAACTGGATCGTCTGTGATCAACGGCCGATTGTTCCAGTACAGTGACGTTTCGCATGCCCTGCGCTAATAAAGTAAAGGCTGTAGAAAGCCCAACGATACCTGCCCCCACGATAACGATGTGCTGCTGATGTATCATAGCAATCCCTCTCCGAAGAAGTATTTATGACCAGTGCTGAGTATAGCAGAAAATACACTTAATGTCAATATCAAATGTGTCTTTTTATCAAAAAATTACATTATTTTACATTGTTTTTGTATTGCACTATATTTTGTGTCAACAGTGTGGAGACGTAGGGAAAGAAAATGTGTGGAAAGAAGAGGATAGGAGGTAACAAATGATGGCCAAAATGTCGTACAGAGAAGTTATGCCGAATGTGATCTAGTTGATGGAGAAAATGGTTCTCATATATATTTGGGTGGAGGAAGGAAATGAAAGGGCTTTCATATGAAATGTATCATTTGTATCATTTGTATCATTTGTATCGCTTGTATCAGTTGCATCAGTCATGGTAAAGGAGGAAGCCTCCACCCAAAGGTCACCTTGCCCACCTATGTTACAATCGATTCTGTTACAATTGAGTTTGAGTCATAGCTCCAAGTATTCGAAATACATCAGGTCATCCTGTTATAAAGATAAATTATGCATACTACTCGCTCTACCACATTGAAATTAATCGTCCTGTGTACGGCGTTGCTGCTCATACTGGCAGCGTGCGGTGGCCCAACGTCTGGCCAGGTTGCGCCGCAGCAAACGGTCACCATCAACAAGAAATTTCAGTCGCAGGTCTCTGCAATACCGACCGTTCCCGCTTATCGCTGTGGCGCATGGTCGTCAAACAATGCGCCGGGCGCCAACTCGACCATTAACATTTATGCCAGGCTTACCAAAAACGTAACCGGAGTTGGTGACGCTACCGCTACAGCTGTCGTTCATTTTCAGGGCGGAGACCAGGTGCTTGATCAACACCCTTTGAGTGACGGTGGTGGCTATGTCTCGTTCACGCTATCTCTTCAGGGCCGTCAACCAGTTAAAATTCCTGCGACGGTTGATGTAACCTTCACGAACTTTCCCGGAGGCACAGTGCACTGTACTCCTGCGTTCTTCACACCTATGTGAGTTTTTGGCATCCTGGACAAAAATGTGTACTACGTTGAGAGACAACGATCCGTTCAATGACCGTGCCACAGCGCTCGCAAGGCTTTCCCTGCTGGCGATACACATGTACATGATTGTAGTTATCGCCGGCTTCTCCCCACAGATCGCGATACTCACTAAAGGATGTTCCCCCGTGCTCGATACCGAGAGTCAATACAGACACTATTCCCTCGTGTAATCGCTGTGTCTCAGCAGGCGTAAGCGAGTTAGCACGCCGCAGGGGGTGGATGCCAGCATAGTAAAGCGCTTCATCCGCGTAAATGTTGCCCAGCCCAGCAATTACTTCCTGGTCCAACAATACTTGCTTGATTGCTCCCTTGCGCCTTGCAAGAGCCTGTTCCAATGTTTCAACTGAGAATTCGTCGCTCAATGGTTCCAGCCCCAACCCCTCTAACGCCTCCTGTTTAAGTTCGCTCGGCCACAGTCCTATACGTCCAAATTTGCGTGGGTCGATGAAGAGCAACCGTCGCCCATCGGCAAGGTTGAAACATACCCTACAATATAGAAAGTCTGATTGGGCGTAATTGATTACGCCCTCTGTATTTTCTGCGCCCTCAGCGCCCTTTGTTGAAAACCAATGAAATGAAGGACCTTTTATGTTCCATGCAACAGGATCAGTCGTTTTTAAACTCTCATCGATTTCCCAACCGGGTGGAACAAGCAGGAGGTTGCCTGTCATACGACGGTGTAAGGTGAGGATGAGCTTCCCACTGAGGTCAACGACGAGGAATTTACCGCGTCGTCGTATGCCAAGTATGCGCCGGTCAGCGATTTCGGCCAGGAAATCAGGAAGGCCGGGATGCGCTATCGTGCGCTCCCAGAAAACAAGCGCCTCACGGATCGTTGCTCCCACGATGACGCCGCGCAACTGGCGAGCAGTGTATTCTACTTCTGGTAATTCGGGCATAATTCAATATCTCCTGCTGCGGTCGTATCAATAACTATCAGAGGAAGGTGGAATCAGTTCCCATACCCTATAACCCGCCTCTGTATCCTCCACCAATGTAGAAGCTGGCCTTCGTAGTAATCTCCGGACAACCCATACGTCACCGGCAGACCCGGCGACATTGCCTACGGTGGCAAAGATGGTATAGGAAGCAAGCGCGGGCGAAACAAGCGTAAAGATAATGCCAGCCAGGGTAATTACGACCAGGGGAGCCAATCCTACCACGAGATACTGGTTACGCCGGAAAAGCTGATTCTTGGCGCCACAGTAAATCGCGTATGGCAACTTGGTACCAAAATACGGTTTGCCACCCCAAAGTGTGAAGGCTGCCGCATGGATCACTTCATGAATGGGCAGAATGAGGATATAGCCCAGGATATTGATGCCAAACCACAGGAGCAGACCCCATCCTCTTCCGCCCACTGCGGCATGGGTTTGCCAGGTATATGCAGCCACATTTAGTAAACCAAAGAACACGCCGCCTATCACTAGCAAGAGCAGGCTTAAAAGAGCCAACGGGCGCAATTGCTCTGGCTCCAGCAGTTCCGCTTCTTCAAGCTTACGCAAATGTCCAGCGTTTATGGCTTCTTGCTGCTCATTGCGCAAGCGAAGATAGAAACGATCGATCAGTCTTAAGGACATTAGCTTCACCTTTACGTAGGTTTGAGCATATAATGGTTCTACCTGTTATACTATATTACTAAGATAAAGTTGCAGAAGAGGAAGGTCACAAACTCATGCGGCGCATTCCAGCCTGGATATTTCTCGCTCCAATATTTGCCGTGTTCTGGGTTATCCTCGCTATCATGCTGATTATTGCTGATTTCCCATTCTACGTTATTACCATCTCGCTAACCACAGTATTGTTACTTTCAGTTGGCATCATCGCCCTGGCCTGGGCATACCAAAACAATTGGTGATGAAAGCGGAAAAGCCGACGATATCTACAAGTAGCCAGCGCAGGCATTTACCGCAGTAATAGGTTGTGGTGAGACGATGACGAGGGTATTGCCCAGCTTACTACAGCCGTTGATGGGAAGTGTCCTGCCTGCTGACTTCAGCGTCGCGACTGGCTTTTTGCTGTCGATGCGTCGTCCGAAGGAGGTGACTCAGCGACGGTGGTAGGGTACCACCAGTGGACAACCAGGACCCGGCAATGATCAGCAGGAAGCCCACAATGATGACTGCGTCAAGCGGCTCACCGAGCAAGATGACACCGAGTAGGACGGCAACGGCTGGATTGACGTAGGTGATGACGGTGCCACGGCTGGCTCCGACCTCGGCCACGAGCGAGAAAAAGAGCAGGTAGGCCAGCGCTGTGCAGATCGAACCGAGTACAAGCAGGCTCACTATCACCTGCAAGTTGGGTACTTTGTTGGGAAGCCGCGTCACCGCTAGTGGCAATAGCACAATAGTCGCGGAGATACACATGACAGTCACAACTCCGAGGGTAGGCAGAGCTGCAATGGTCGGTCGCTTGATGAGCAAGGCGCTGGCGGCATAGCCCGCAGCGGCGAGCAGGACCAAAACTGCCCCGAGCAACCTTTGCTCATCTCCGCCAACGTCGAGACCCAGCAGGACAACCACACCTACTATGCCGATCACCAACCCGATCAGGCGCAGGCCATTAGCCCGCTCACTTGGATCGAAACGGAGCGCGAATAGTACAACGAGAAGCGGATCGGCAGCGATGAGCAAGCTGGTGAGCGACGATGTGATGTGTTGCTCGCCGTAGCTGATCAACAGGAACGGTCCAACGATCTGCACACAAGCCAGCGCGGCAACCACAAGCCAGCGCTCGCGCAGCGGTCGCAACACCTTTCGGTGGGCCGCTACGGGGAGCAGAACAGCAGATGCGATCCCGACACGAGCGAATACCACCACGGTTGGATCGAGTTCCCGCACAGCAATTTTGATGAACAGATAAGGAATGCCCCAGATCACCGACATTGAGATGAACAGCAGCCAGCCCTTGCGAGTCATGCTTCCTCCTGCCCGTAGCGTCGATGAGGAGCACCTGTTCTCCATCCTCTTTTAGCAACGTATTGATCGATTATAATATCCGAGGTTCTGCATCTTGTTGTGAGATCCTTAGCGTGTTTCATCAGGTGGGTAGAGACTCATTTCCTTCGAAGTTACTGAACCGAACAGCGATTCCCGAACAGTATAGCACATGCTCGGGAATCTCATCTCTGGGTAGCTCTATTTTCGTAAAGTCGGTAGGGTTGGTAACTTATTGCTGGTTTGCCATTGCTTCTATCCCTTTGCTATACTAGATACAACCGAATAAGGAACAGTATACCGTGATCGATATCTGTATGTTAGGAACTTATGGCATGATGCCCCTCCCAGGCCACTGGCTCTCGTGCGCCTTGATTCGTTGTGGGTCGACGCTGACACTGGTCGACTGTGGCGAAGGTACGCAGATTCCCTGGAAATCGCTGGGTTGGGGCTTTCGTCAACTTGGCGCTATCTGCTTTACGCACATGCACGCGGATCACGTAGCAGGTTTACCCGGCGTGCTCTTCATGGTGGCCCACGCCGGACGGACTGAGCCCCTCGACATCTATGGTCCTCCCGGCACGATCTACGTAGTCGAGGGGCTGAGACGCATTGCCGCCGAACTCCCCTTTCCAGTACGCATGCACGAATTGAAAAGCAGCGAACATTTTCCTCTTCCTGGCGGATTGCATGGTTCATGTGTGGCTACTACCCATGGTGTTCCCTGTCTGGCCTATCGCTTTGAACTGGAGCGTAATCCCGCCTTTCTGCCTGAGCGGGCGCAGGCCCTTGGATTACCGGTACAACTCTGGTCGCGCTTGCAGCATGGTGAGACACTGGAATACAATGGTCAAACGATTACTCCGGCTCAGGTACTTGGACCTCCCAGGCGTGGTGTTTCACTGGCGTTCATTACTGACACTCGGCCGACACAGCAACTCGGCACCTTTGCCCGTGATGTTGATTTGCTCATCTGTGAGAGCATGTATGACGATCCCGGGGATTTGCCATTAGCAAAAGCTCGTGCGCACATGTTAGCGGAGGAAGCGGCCGGCATAGCTCAGGCAGCAGGTGCACGCTCACTGTTGTTAACCCATTTCAGCCCCAAAATCACTGATCCATCGGGACCAGAAAAAGCGGCACGCCGTGTTTTCGCAAACTCGCGTGCCGCCAGGGATGGCATGATTGTCACCCTGGATTATCCCTCGTAGGTTGTCTGGCCTATCCCGACCTGGCGAGGGCAAGCCTCGCCACTACATCTCATGGATTCTTCTGCATCTAAGAGAAATGTAGTGGCGAGGCTTGCCCTCGCCAGGCCAAACAGACTTGCCCTCACCCTCGCCAGGTCAAACAGACTTGCCCTTGCCTGATCGCGTTCTTTTCTGCCATGGCACTGTTGGCAAACTCGCCAGGCCAGACACTCAAGATGCCTCGTACAAATTCTCAGAGGAAGTTCCAGCCTCGCCCAACTCCATGAATTCCGAGGTAGCAGAATCAACAAGTTGTAAATGGCCTACATTCTTCAGATGAAGATCAAAGAAATCTGTAACTTTCTTCACATAGGCCTGGCGATCTTCGAAGTAAGCACCACAGTGATCGGCATTCGGATGGAGCCAGAGCTCTTTCGGCTCCTGTGCAGCCTCATACAGCAAAGGTGCGTCATTTGGGTTTACTATTGAATCCTTACCACCATGAATAATCAGAATAGGACGGGGCGCGATGTGTGCGATATCGCGTAGCGGCTCAACCTGGCTAAAACGATATCCGGCGCGCCACCATAGCAGATAATCCGCTACCCAGGCAAAAGGAGCAGATGGCACACGAAATGCACGGCGGAAATTGTAATCGACGACGCGCCAGTGTGAAGCAAAAGAGCTATCCACAACCAGGGCCTCTATATCAGTGTTCCGGGCACTAGACATAATAGCTACAGCGGCGCCCATAGAATAGCCTATAACGCCCAGGTGATTCTGTGGCGCCCGTTCCTTCGCATAGGCTACTGCTCCAAGAAAATCGTTGATCTCACGATATCCAAGTGTTACCGGTGTACCCACTTCTATTCCATGACCGTAAAACTCAAAAACCAGGATATTATGGCCCGCTTTCCAGAGATGCCCTGCTATACCCAGCGTGTCAGCCATACGTGAACGATAACCTGGGCATACCAATATAGTGGTTGTAGCTCCTGGACAAGGTATATAATAGCCGCTTACCGTGTAATTTCCGTGTAGAGGCGGGAAGACTACTGCCTCTCCGGGGATACCGAGTTCATAGGGACTAAAGGTATAGTGATCAAAAGTATTGCGTTTCTTCGGCCGTATTAGCGTTTCTACGACAAAGATTGCTCCAGCAAAAACTAATCCTAATACACCTACACTACCACTCAGGCCACCGAACAAAACCCGCTTAAGATGAGGACGAAAAAGCATAAGATTTTGCAACTGCAACATTGAAGTCGCCAACCTTCCTAGCGCTTGATAGGCATATAAGGATTCAGATTGATATTGCTTATTCTAAAATAGACATAGTGAGGGCAGATTCTATACTTACAAAGTATAACGCGAAACATACTTTTTTTATGCCTACTTACTTATATGTACGTAAGTCGCTATGAAAGAGTTCCAGGGCTCCTCAGGTCTAATGTCAAATATGTATTCGTGCCTGGACAAGACCTTGCGTCTGATCTTTTTGCCTGTAATGGCGGTTGTCGCTATTCAGATGGTGCTACGGGGATTGGGCGTTACATGGTTGTAAAATAATTCACATCCCTTTCACCTTTTGCAGCAGGGCGTTGCCCTGGTCAATCAACTGTTGCGCCTGCCGCTCATCGATCGGTTGATTGTTGAACTCTGCCTGTTCCAGCATCGTAATCATCTGGATTGCAAGCGTGTTACGCTGGCCTGTAACTGAAGCAAGCTGACTTTCGAGTTTTGTATAGGTGCTGTCATCCGCATCGTTACTTTCCAACGCTCGGGTAGAAACACGCAGGCTCGACAAGCCTAATTCGCCAACGGGAGCATCGATCTTCTTATAGACCTGGGCTAACTGGGTCAAGACCGGGCGCGATTTCACAAGCGACTGCGGCACAGCCCAATCCTCGAGGTCCTCAAAGAGGACACGCCCGGCATGTGTATAGTCGTCTTTCAGACCAAGTAATGCCAGCATGGTTGGACGAATATCGGTATGATCCGACCAGGCAATTTTATCAATCCCTACCTTTTTCACCCCCGGCCCAACCATGCCAAGCCAGGTGGTATTGATATCTGGCGACACATCACCATGATTCCAGGCAAAGGCCGGTTTTTCCACTACACACGGAGAACTGCAGTCGGCTGTACCTGCTGCTAGGTAATAATTGGGATTGGCGAACATAGTGAATGTGGGTGTTCTTGCCGGGTCACCCGTGATCAAATGCAGCAGCTTCATCTCCACAGAATCGGCCAAATAATTCGTGAGCGTGTCAGTTTTATTGGTTAAGGGATTGGTTGCCGTCAGACCCCCCACGGCGCGTTCAATAGCGCGAGTACTGGCATCGCCACGAGCAGGATTGTCATCGAGGTAGAAGTTGGGCGCCGAGTCAGCATGGACTTTGAACGAGGTCGTGATTTTTTGTTGCGTTGCCAGCAAACCTGTTAGATTGATATTTATCTCACCAATCTGGCTGTAGGTACATGGCATCGTCACTCCATCGCAGTTTGCGTTAGTGGGAGCGCCACCCACAAAGTGATCGCCTTCATCAGCCGTGATGACGAATAGCGTGTTGCTTTGATCAATGCCGTCGCTGCTCAGCCTGGCAAAGAACTTGGCGAAGGCGTCATCATAGGCTTTGAGCGCAGCAACATAGCCGGCTTCTCCGGGGCCATACGCGGTATTAGCGCTGTGGTTGTCGTGCGCATCGGAAATATAGGCATAGGTAACCGGAACTCCGTGCTCCTGCATCGCAGCAACGTAGGAAAGCGAGACAGCCGCGGTCATACTATCGAAGCCAGGAAAGCCTGGGTTGCCCTTGGCATCCTGGATGACATTACCGTTCAGGTCCGTCATAGGCCCATTGGGGCTGATTTGCGGCGCAACATACTTATGACCAAACAGCCCCATGAAACCAGAGTATCCATTTGGCTCATCCGGTAGGAGATCGGGTTTCCCCCTATTGGCATCTGAACATAGTGGGTAGCCTGATGCGCAGTGAATGGTAATACCGACAAAATCAGCCTGCGCCTTGGTTGGATTGGACTTTACCTCGGCTGCCTCTGGCGAGTTCGCGCCGAAGACCGTCGGAATGTCCGTGCCGATATTCTCGAGTACCGCGTTTCCCGTTAAAATACCGCCGAAGTTGCAGCCAGCGCGAGTGTATGGAACCCAGGGCGCGGGTGCGTTCTTACCATTTGCGGTCAGCATGTTAAAGGTTGTGTCGGTCGGCGAAGATGATTTCGGATCAAAAATTGGATCTGTCCAGTAGGCGAAGGAATTGGCGGCATTGCTTGTACCATCTGGATTAAAATATCTGAAGCTATTACTGATCGGCACGCCGTGTTGGTCACCATAGACACCTGTCAAGGAAGTGAGCACATCGGTTGCTGTGTGCGCGATCAGCGGCGTGTGGTGATTGGTGAGTAACACTCCATTGTTTTCGATGAAGTTAAGCAGATGAGGCATTTGTTCGAGATCAGAGGGGACATTTGGATTGTCGCGGGTGAAGTGTGTGTTGTCAAATTGGATATAAATGATATGCCGGATGTTTCCTTTAGCTGAGTTGAGCTGGCAGCCACTTCCTGCTGCCTGGGCCTTTGGAAATAAGTGTAACAGAGTCATGCTCCCCACTAGCAGTGGCAACACCAGCAAAGCCGTAACGACGAAGCGGCTGAAAGGTTGCCCCCATAGTCGTACCATCAAGTTCATTCAGTTTCTCCTCCTAAAAATATGGAGTGGCCTTTTATAGATCGTGACCGAAACCTCCAATTCTCCTGAATGAACGGAATAAGACCAGCATTTTGGTGAAAAACTGCCGCTCGTATAGGCAAGCCGGTAAAGAGAGAAATCTCTCTCCAACTATTCCTTGATCTTCAATCCTGTCTTCATCTTCCTCACCCTCGTGTTCCCGATCTGCATTGGCTTCGCCATACTACGGTATCGACTCTGGGATATCAACATCCTGATCAATCGCACACTGGTCTACGGGACACTTACAACAACGGATTCATGCCGCTTTTTCTTACCCTGGCCGACTATAGAATATAATTAATCAGGATGAGTTGTTGCTAGCAACAGGCTAGTGTGACAGCCACTAGGTTAGGGATAAAAAGGAATTCGATAGAGAAAGGAATAAATGGTTATGGAAGAGAGGATCAGCTCTGTTATCGTGACGAGGAACACCGATGACAAGCGCATCAGCACCTATGCCTTGTGCATCGCCTTACTGGCCATTATTTCATTCGTTAACTTTTTTCTGATCACGTTTGTTTCGTTACCGAAACCTATCTATGATGTCTTAACAACTTTTGATTACGCAATCGCCTTGATTTTTCTGGCTAATTTCGTTTACCACTTTATCCGCACTCCAAAGAAATGGGCATATATGCGGACTTGGGGCTGGCTGGAATTGTTGAGCGGAGTTCCGAACCCTTATTTCAGCATTGCGCGCATAGTAGGAGTTGCTCGCGTAGTGCTTGTCTTGCGTAAAATGCGTTATAAGGAGTTGGAACGCTCAATCACGAAACATCCTGCACGAAGTACCTTAGTTGCTACCGGCTTCCTTACTTTTCTAGTAATTGTAACCGGCAGCGCTTTGGTGCTAAAATTTGAAGCGAATGCTCTCAACGCCAATATCCATACAGGGGGGATGCTCTCTGGTGGGCAATGGTGACCCTTGCAACAGTGGGCTACGGTGATAAGTATCCTGTGACGGGAGCAGGGCGGATTACGGCTGCCTTCGTGATGGCAGTTGGCGTTGTGCTCTTTGGTGTTCTCAGTAGCTATCTCGCATCCACGTTTATTTCCTCCAGAGAAAAAGAGGAGAAAGAAGAGTTAATTGCCGTTTTGAAAGCTGATCTTAACTCTATTAAAGCAGAAATGGCTGAGATCAAGCAGTTGCTGCAGCAGCGAGACCAGGCAAGCTAATGGAAATCCTGGTGCTCTACACTTCCTCAAACCCATCTTGTATCCAGGCTTCCATCCCACCCACTAAATTAAATAATTGCGTAAAGCCATGCCTGAGTAGGATCGAACAGGCGAGTGAACTTCGCTGCCCGCTGGCGCAGAGCACAGCCAATGGCTGTGTCTTGTAATGCTCTAGTTCATAGTGCCCTTCTTGCAGGCGCTCCTCGATAAAATAATACGGGATATGCATTGCTCCCTTAATATGGCCCTCCTCATCCCATTCATTCTGGTCACGCACATCCAGGATCTTCAGATCATGTCGCATCGAATGTAACGTCTCGGGGGTGATTTGACTCAATTGCTGTACCGGCAACTCGGCTTCCTGCCATGCAGCCATACCGCCATCCAGGTAACCTACGATCTCATCAAAGCCCACCACGGCCAACTGGCTTATTGCCTCGTGCAAGTCGCGTTCATCCTTGACTACCAGCAACAGGCGTTTCTCTGGAGAGACAATGAAGCCAACGCGAGTGGCAAATGCAGAGCCTCGCAAGTAGACATGTATGGCGCCTGGGATGTGTCCCTCGCCGAATTCGTGTGGCGAGCGGGTATCGACTACCAGAGCCCCGCTCTCCATCTCAAGCTGAAACAACAGTGCATCGAAAGGTCGGGGAGCGAGGGGAGCCTCCGCATGCGCATAATCCTCGCGGTTGCGTTCGATGATATTGTACATATTTGGTGGGCGTTGCGGCAGATTCTCGTTCATATCATAGATAAATTCTGTGCGCGGGCGAGGTGCGACTGCCGGGTTATGTTTGCGTTCAAAGCCGATAGTCGAGCTGGTCTTGGCACTCATGCCACGCCCACACAATGAACCCGCCACGTGCGCCGGGTAGACCTCGACGCCATCTTCCAGCTTAAGCAGGCGATTAAAGATGCTGTCGTAGAGTCCGCTGGCACCCTCTTCTCCGGGAACGGCGAGATCAGGACGGGCCACGTCTCCGATAAAGAGCGAATCGCCTGTCAGCACCAGCCAGGGATCATCGCTGCGGCTGGTGTCAGAGACAGTGAGGGCGATATGTTCTGGGCGATGTCCAGGAGTATGGATGATGCGCAGCCTGGCAACGCCAAACTGCAATTCATCCCCATCTTTGAGGTCCTGGTGTGGATATTTGACCCCTGCCTGCTCATGTACGTAGATTTCGGCGCCTGTGCGACGGATAATCTCTCCATGACCCGAAATATGATCGGCATGGTTATGCGTCTCGATCACCGCTTTTATCTGTAGACCTTTGGCAGCAGTTAGCTCTAAAATATCGTCTACCATATCCAGGCGAGGGTCAATCACTGCGCATACACCTGCATTGGTACACCCAACAATGTAGCTTGCGCATCCCAGGTCTTCTTTGACAAGTTGCTTGAAGTACAACGCTGGACCTCCTGTTTTTGCTGATAATGCTGCGAGAGCCTGGCGAGGGCAAGCCTCGCCACTACATTTTGTTTGATTAGTTTGTCCTACATGAAGTGTAGTAGCGAGGCTTGCCCTCGCCAGGCTCTACATACACCTACTCTTGCCGATAGCTCTTAGTAAGTATAATTGTATAGCTATGCCCCGTGACATTTTTTATACTTTTTACCACTGCCGCATGGACAAAGGTCGTTGCGCCCAATCTTATTTGCCATTACAGTACGTGGGGCAGGCGCCCCGACTGCTGTACGTCCATGTCCATTCTGGCGATTGCCCGCACCCTGCCTGCGTGATATAGATCCCCCGTCTGTGTTATCGCTTTTTGCCTGGCCGCTGGCCCTGGCGATATCGTCAACATTGGTGCGCAGGTTACGTGGAGCCTTGCGCTTTGGCTCTGGCCGTTGTACGGTGATAGTGATGTTACCACGCAACAGCTTGAGTAGCTCATCCACAATGTAGTGTTGAATATCCATTTTCAGGTTCTCGAACATGCGAAACGCTTCGTTCTTGAACTCGACGAGAGGGTCTCGCTGTCCAACTGAACGGAAATGGATACTTGCACGCATCACATCCAGCGCGTCGATGTGATCCATCCACAGGCGGTCCAGAACCTGTAAGGTGTAGGAGCGCTCCAAATCGCGGATGGTTGGAATACCCAGACCAGGATTGTCTGCTGCCAGTTTATCAAGCTGCTCGCCACGCTCCTCGTAGTGGTTTATCACAAGCTCTATCAGTTTTCTGGAAAGCCCATCTTTGCGAACGGCATGTATATTTTCTGGCAATATCTCATCGGGAATGTGCACCCATGTTTCCAGGACAGCAAAGAGCCTCTCCAACTGCTCTTCTTCCGTGACGATATTGCCAGGGATGTGCATATCCACTATTTTTTTCACTTCGGCACGCATCATGTTCAGCACGCGCTCGTGCATATCGGCGCGTTCAAGCACAGCTCGACGGTCGGTATAGATCACTTCGCGCTGTTTGGCAATCACATCGTCGTATTCAACCACGTTTTTACGAATGTCGAAGTTGTATCCCTCAACCCGGGTCTGCGCCTGCTCAATGAAGCGTGAAACCATGCCGCTCTCAAGTGGCATATCTTCTTCCATGCCGACCATTTGCATCACCTTTGATACGCGGTCAGCCGCGAAGCGACGCATCAATTCGTCCTCCAGCGACAGGTAGAAGCGCGAAGAGCCTGGGTCGCCCTGGCGTCCAGAACGACCACGTAACTGGTTGTCAATACGACGCGACTCGTGTCGCTGGGTACCAACGATACGTAATCCGCCCAACTCAACAACCCGTATGTGATCCTCTTCGCACTCGCGAATCTTTTGCTGGAAAAGTTGGTTCTTTTCCTCTTCGGTCATATTCGCAATATATTGCGAAATCGCTTCCTCTTTGTCTGCACGATCATCTTCATCCTGCTCTGGCATCTCACGAATGAAGTCGACGTGCTCCGCGTGTTTGCGCAGAATGGCATCGAAGTAGCCAACAGGATTGCCTCCCAATAAGATGTCAGTACCGCGACCGGCCATGTTGGTGGCGATAGTCACTGCTCCACTGCGCCCCGCCTGCGCGACAATTTGAGCCTCGCGCTCGTGGTGTTTGGCATTCAACACGTTGTGCAGTATGCCCTGCTTATCGAGCAGGTCTGAAAGATGTTCTGAGATCTCGACCGAGGTAGTACCAACCAGGACTGGCTGTCCCTTTTCGTGAAGTTCCTTGATCTCCTCGACTACAGCCCTGAATTTAGCATCAGTCGTGCGGTAAATCAAGTCGGCCATGTCCTCGCGAATCATGGGTTTATGTGTTGGGATAACTATCACGTCTAACTTATAGATCTTGTGCAGTTCTTCCGCTTCAGTAAGCGCGGTACCTGTCATACCGGCTAGCTTCCTGTAGAGTCGGAAGTAGTTCTGGAAGGTGATCGTTGCGAGCGTGTGGTTCTCACGCTGTACCGTGACGCCCTCTTTGGCCTCGATTGCCTGGTGCAGTCCCTCGCTGTAGCGGCGCCCTGGCATCTGGCGACCGGTAAATTCATCGACGATGATCACTTCGCCGTCTTTCACAATGTAGTCTTTGTCACACTTGAAGATAACCTCAGCTTTAATGGCGTTCTCCATATAGCGCGTCAGGTCGATGTTTTCCTCGGCGTAGATGTTTTTGATGCCTGCCAGCTTTTCGATCTTCTCGATACCCGCCTCAGTCAGAATGACTGTGCGCGTCTTCTCCTCAATCGTATAGTCGGTTTCAGGCTTCAAACGTGGTGCCCAACGGGCAAACTGCACATATTGATCGGTCGATTCCTGTCCCTGGCCCGAGATGATGAGCGGTGTACGGGCCTCGTCAATTAGGATGTTGTCAACCTCGTCAACGATGGCATAGTTCAAATCTCGCTGTACCACCTGTTCCATAGAGGCGACCATGTTGTCGCGCAAGTAGTCAAAGCCGAACTCATTGTTTGTACCATAGGTGATATCGGCGTTATAGGCGGCGCGACGTTCAGCCGTCTGTGGTTCGACGGCATTGACGATAACGCCAACGGTAAGCCCCAGGAACTTGTAGATGTGCCCCATCCACTCAGCGTCACGGCGTGCCAGGTAGTCGTTAACGGTGACGATGTGTAATCCTTTGCCAGTCAAAGCATTCAAGTAAGCCGGCAAGGTTGCGACCAGCGTCTTTCCTTCGCCAGTTTTCATCTCGGCAATCTTGCCCTGGTGAAGCACAACACCACCAATCAGCTGCACATCATAGTGACGCATTTGAATTGTTCGTCGACCCGCTTCACGCACGATGGCGAAGGCTTCCGGCAACAGATCTTCAAGCGTTTTGCCCGTTTTGTAGCGTTTTACCATCTCTGGGATGAGTTCGTCCATCGCTTCGGCTTTAAGTGCGACGAGTTCACTTTGCAGGTGCTTTAAAATGTTGCCGAGCAGTTCCTCTAGCCGCTCGTCTGCCCCCTCTTCTGCATCCGGTGCACTGCGACGAGCCTCTTCGAACAACGACCACGCATTATCGCACGCTTCATCCAGGTAGTCGTCATCTATCTCCGTTAAAGTGGGCTCGACCTTTTTGAGCAAGGCAAGAGTCGCTTGATGAGGGTCTTTTGCCTCGTCTGGCCACTCTTGCCTTTCCTCGGCCATGTCCATTGCAGCTGTAATCCTCAGTGTGTTAAGCGCCGGGTTCAGGCTTTCATACGCTTTCTCGAAGCTTTCTGAGAGAGTATCGTGCAGGTTGTCCCTGAGTGTGTACTCTGGATCACGCTGCCTCTCGATTGCCTGGCGTTGCTCGGTGATGGCGGCGTGCAGTTGCGCATCAGTGCATTTGGCCGCTAGCGGTTCTACTTTATCTAGCGCCTCGCGGAAAAGTTTGACCAGTTCATCTTCAAGCACCATGCCGCCTTTGAGATACAGATGCAGTTGCGAGCGAAATTCCTTCGTTTTCGCGGCTAATTCTTCATCACTCAGCTTTTCGATTGTCGGTTCGAGATCATTTATTTTATCTATAAGAGGCTGAATAGCCTTCAAATCTTTTTTGTTGGGATCACCCAGCATTTTCCCAAGTAACTGCATAGTAGTGTGTTCTCCTGATGGTCGGCTTTAGCAGTGTTTTCTATCAATAATGATAACGCATAGTAGACACTAGAAATTCTTGTTTATTATACCATACGTTGGTGTGGTCATGGGGGTTAGACGCTGAAAATACCAGGGTTAATTGGGGACGCCGAACCCTGTGTCCTTGCCTATGACCCTATGCCCTCTGCACTCCTATTTGCTAGTAACAGTGGTAGCAATAGTATCACTGCCGTATCGTCTGAGCAACTCTCCTCGAGACATCCAAACCTCCTGCGGATACGTACCATATGTCGTCCCTTGCAGGAGTCGTCCCAGCCCTTTTTCATTATAGAGCACCAACAACCCCGTCATGAAAAAGCGATCCAACCAGCTTTGTAGATTCTTGGGGCGCTCTCGTATGGTAAAGCCTATACGGCGGGCTCCACGGCTCAGCAGTGTGATGCCAAAAATTGCGCGTAGATCTGCAGGAAAATCAGGTGCTTGCGTCCAGGCAGCCAGCGCTTGTAAATCCTGCATGATCATGTGAATGATGCCCCATGGACTGGTGTGCGTTGCTGCCTCAAATAAGATGCGATTACGGAAGTGGAGTTCTCCAATTCGATCCCCTTTACGAATCTGTGTCCCATCGGGCAGATCTATTGGTCGTCCGCGGTAGCGAACAAAATGTACTTCGAACAAGTTATTTAGTGCATGAGGAATCGGCTTCACGCGCCAGACAGTCAAGGTGAGCCATTCCCAAAAAAGCCAGAAACGCAAGAAACCGCGTGCTCTTCCTGCGCGTGTTTGAAATGCTAGCTTCCAGCCGATGCTTACATCACGCTGAGGAGCATGTCGCTTAGAAGCTACCCGGTTCACTGGCTTCTCCTGCACTTTCAGCACAAAAATAGCCCCTAGCATCAGCACAAACGCTGCAAGTGCGAAAATGATCCGATATCCCAGTTGGGCCTGCCCAAAAACGCTGATTATAGCGAAGATGATAGTACCGAGTAAAGGTGCGACGATAGCCGGTATTGTCGAAGAGGCATTCCATATCCCCATGTCCTTACCCACAGTGTCCAGCGACGGCAGCGAATCAATGGTTAAAGCCCAGTCCACGCTTGTATAGCCACCATAGCCTAGGCCGAATAGTAAGCCCAGCGGCCAGAGAATAGTTGGATTGGGAAAGACGACGAACGCCAGTGCTGCTAATGCCATACAGCTTGTAGCAAGAGTGACTATCTTAACCTTCCCGGTGCGATCAGCCAGGACCCCCAGCAGGAAAGCGCTGATCACTGCTCCTAATAGTGCAAGTATAGCCACTCCTGCCGTTGCCTGCACAAAATTTGAGACGTGCGCGACATTGGCAAAGTAGTACTCAATGTACGTCATAAACAAGGTGAGCCCCAACATTACAAAGAAGCGTGTGAGGAAGACCCAGCTAAAATTGTGATAGTGCCAGGGCTCAAGCCAGTTATGCTCAAACCATTCACGCACCCTGGGCATACCCCTGCTTTCTTCCTGGATGGGAAAGGGTTTCGCAATTGAGATGTGCGCCTCATGCACACTTACAATCGTGATCAGTACCCCGCCAGTAAAACCACTCCACTTAAAATATAGTAGGGTATAGCGGCTTGCCGGATAGCATCGCTTGCAATAGCATTTGAGCTGATCTGGCTTAGTAGCCATGCAGCAAGTGCCAGGCTACAAACGTTGCCCAGAATGCTCATCAATCCCATGTAGCCAGATGCCGTGCCGCGCTGGTCAGGAGGCACACGTTCCGGTATCAAGCTCTGATATCCGGCAGTGCAGGCATTGACTGCAATCTGAAAGACCACCAGACCCAGTACAAAGAAGCCCAGATTTCTGGCAAAGGCCAGTATGATTGCGCCGAAGAACATGAGTAGCCCGCCACTCAGGATATATGGTCGGTGGCGTCCCCAGGAGCTAGTCGTACGATCAGACAGCATTCCAATCATTGGAGGCACGATCAAGGTTAGGAGTGCACCCACTGTTGTAACCCACCCAAGGAAAGTCGCTTGCTGGGCATTCCCTACTTCACCTGGAGCGACAAACAATAAAATTTGTGTGGGAATTACGATTGGTAGGAGGGCTGCATTCTGGAAATTGAGGGAAAACCAGAGGGCACTAAGTGTTAGCTGCTCGTTCACCGTAAGCCGGTGAGTTCGATCATGCAAATCCATCATAAGTTTCACCCAAGTTTAATACCTGGTACTCATCCTTGAGGGCATGAATACATGATTTTTGTTGTGTTACCTAAGTATATAACATCAGACAGTTACTATATTCTTGTAAGTTACATATTAATTGCGAGGAGTCAACCAGGAAGCCGCCGTTCCAGCTATCGCATGCCTTACCCACAAGTCCACACCCTCTCCCACATGTACGTCATCAGCATGTAAATACTGCACGAAACCCTCGACTGCTGTACGTAGGGCCACCTGCAAATCGACATCAGGTATGACATCAGGCTCCCACCACCAGCGTGAAATCGTCCACGTACCTTTTTCTAATCGAGAATCTAACCGTGCTACGAAGCGATCACCATAGAACACTGGCAGCACATAATACCCCCATTTACGCTGTGCCACGGGTTTGTAGACTTCCCAGGCGTAGTCAAAATTAAAGATGTGTAATAGGGATTTGCGATCCCACAGGAGGCTGTCTAGAGGTCCCAGAAAGATAATGCGTGGGTTTGAAGGCGGCTCATCGAGCAACGTGAGCGCGCTAGTATGTACATAATAAGGCCATGCGAGATCGCCGACTTTCAATTGAGTTAAAAGTCCTGCTTCAACCAGTTGTGCGACTGCCACTTTGCGTTTCGCTGTCTCTTCGCATGCGCACCAGATGGCTGCCTCAGCCGCCGGGCGTAGCATACCCGCTGCCTGGTATCTTCGCATCATGATCCAGCGGTAATAGGCCGCTTCATCCACCAGTGGTGGTACCTCAAAATGCTGTGCCGGTATCACCCGCTGCGGTCGCTCATAATAGTGGCGACCACCCTTGCGATGGTGTGTCACCAGTTCACCGCAGGCCCATAACGAACGTAATAGACGCTTTGTGCGTGTCGAGCCATACCACGAACCGCGTGCTCCAAAACGCGACCGGTCCTCGAACTCAAACGATGAAAGGGGCCCCTGTTCATCGATTGCCGCCAGAATCTTTGCTGCGCCCTCAGCATCGGCCTGTAAAATTTCTTTATCGTGATAGGGACGAAACTTCTCACGGATCAAAGCACGCATTGGCCAATCACTCACAGGAACAAGGCAGGCTTGCTTGTCCCATGCGTCATAGAGTAAGCGATCAGTATAAGCTGCTTTTTGCCAATCGTCGACCTGGTAACCAGGGACGCGTGCTTGAAAGACGAGATCAGGGTTGCGCCCCACAGGGTTCAGCGGATCGTATTGCACCGTCCCTAAACGGTCAATCACACTTGGCAAATCAGTTGGCGTAAAGTGATAGAGTGCGAGAAAGCGACGAGCCTCTTCTCGCGAGATGTGCCATACCATAGATTATTCCCCTTGTACATTTGCCAATGTAAAGCCTTAGAAAAAATAAATGACTACTCTTACCTGGATTTGGCTAACCATTGCTGAATTGACCTTACATGCTCCTGATAATGCTCGTAAGTATCTCCAGCGATAATGTGCCAGAATGGATTTCCTTTCATCCTTCTTCAAACGTATATGGCATCGTGTAGGGGCGGGGTTGAGAAGGGGAGGGACGCTTGCGTCGCCCCTCGCTCTTTTTCTCAACCCTTCCCAAACCCTACAAATCTAAACTCAACCTCATCCGTTGGCTTGACCTTAAATTTAATTATCCCATCGACACATTTCCTACCTTGAGCCTAGCACAAAAAGCGGCTATAATTAGTCCTGATTTTCTGATGAATGGTCGAAGCTGTTCAAGCTGTTGAATAAGGGATGAAAGGTAAATCAGCATGTATTTCCCTACCACTCGTGTACTGACAATCCTGGAATTGCTTCAATCGCGCCAGCAACTAAGTGGACCAGAACTGGCCGAACGCCTCGAAGTCAACACTCGTACAGTCCGTCGCTACATCACCATGCTACAGGACCTGGGCATTCCTGTTGAAGCCGAACGCGGTCGTTACGGTGCCTACCGGCTGCGCCCCGGCTTCAAGCTTCCACCCCTGATGTTTACCGAAGATGAAGCCCTGGCACTCACGCTTGGACTACTTGCTTCCCGGCGGCTAGGCCTGACAGCCGCTGCGCCAGCCGTCGAAGGTGCCCTTGCCAAGATCGAACGAGTTCTGCCCTCAGCTTTACGGGAGCGAGTTCAGGCCGTGCAGCGAACATTAATACTTGATTTTACTTACTCCAGCCCAGCTCCCAGGAGCGAAGTAGTGGTTACAATCTGCGCGGCTGCCCAACAGCAACGGCGTGCCTGGATACGTTACTCATCCTGGCAATCAGAGACAACTGAGCGAACTGTCGATATCTATGGTATAGTCTTCAGGCCAGGTTACTGGTACGCCGTCGGCTACTGTCACCTGCGTCAAGGGCTAAGAGTCTTTCGGCTGGACCGCGTCTTGCAGGCCGAGTTGCGCGATGAAACATTCACACGCTCGCACGACTTCGATAGTTTAGCATACGTAATGCGTTCGCTGGCGAACACTCCGACCACCTGGTCGGTTGAAGTGCTGCTTGAGACGACGCTGGAAGAGGCCCAGCAATATGTGCCACCAGTAGTTGCAACTCTGCAAAAGGTTTCTGATGGGGTCATGTTATGTTGCTCCGTCGGACATCTTGCATGGATAGCACATTTTCTGTCTGGCCTGCCTTGCTCATTCATTGTGCTCCAGCCACCCGAGTTGCGTGATGAGCTTCGAAGACTTGCCACAAGAATCAGCGAGATGGCAGCACGATCAGGGTAATTATTTTTCTTCCAAGGGTAGCAAAACGTCGTAATGCTCGACCTTTGGTTCAAGTGCAAGAAGGTACTTCGGGTCCTCTGGATAGTACACAGCTTTTTCAACATCGTCACCAGCAAATTGGTGAATTGCATCCCACGATTCCCAGAGCGTTAGCAGTAGAAATTCAGCATGCCCCTCACGAATACGGCGTAAGACTAGCACGCCTTGATTTCCTTCGGTCTCGCCATAATCCTTTAAGCCAGTTGCCATCAGGTAATCGAAGTATTGATCAGCCTTCGATTCGGGTGCTACTCCTCGCCAGATTCTTGCAATCATTGTCAGTACTCCTTTTCAATTGATGGCTTTTACCGACCAAAGCCGGCAAAAGCCATCCGACCGAACCTAATTGGCCGGTGGTCCCTCTAGTGAAATGCTTTCCAGTTGTGCCTTCTCGACCACTCTGGTGAATCAACACTATCCGTACTATCGAAACCCCATACGAAAGTAGCTATATCGAGTAGCACCAGCACTGCAAGTAAAATGATGATTATCTCCATCGTTTCACACTTCTTTCTTGTGTTTGTTGTGTTCCTGATTATCTATCCAAAGACATTCTATAACTCTGCACTACATCGATTAAGTCCGCGTAGGAGTTGAAGGTGAATGTTTCGCCTCCTTAAACGTACCAGTTCGCTCAAACTTTTCACTCCACCTTAGCAGGCGCGTACCAAGCCAGTTAGCAACTTTGCGATGAACGATCCAATTCATCCCTTGCTTGACCATGGCTCTACGAGCCATTCTCTCGTACTCTGCTTGCTTCAGCAGTTCTTCGCGGCCCCTGCGTAGCGTTTCATAGTGATCAATCGGATGCATGATACGGTCTCCTTTCAACTGTCACCCTGGATGAGAGGCTACAACAAGTTAGCTTGCCTCTTGACATCGATGATTTTAACTAGTAAAATTAATTTTGGTAGTTATATTTTAACATGTAATTACTAACCTGTCAAGTCTATTTTGCTAGTTAGTATGAGATGTGATAAAGTATAGTAGGAGGGTTAGTTCGCATGGTAGAGAATGTAATACAAACGCAGATCTTTGAGTTTACAGGCGGTAGATTGTGCCTGGACTTTACCAATACAGTTGAAGATCGTCCCAGTGACGATCCTCGAGAGCTTTTTAATAGCTACTATGACTTGCTCTCATGGAGCAAACAGGCACACCTACTGACAGATCAGGAGGTGGAGCGTCTCCTCGATGAAGCATTGCAGCGCCCGTCGGATGCCTCCAGCGTCCTCAAACGGGCTACCGAGTTGCGCGAAACGATTTACCGCATTTTCAAATCGGTAGCAGAAGACGCTTCGCCAGAAGATGATGCTCTTGACTCGTTGAATGGTGCCATTGCTGATGCAATGGCGCACACACGCATTGTTCCGAAGGCAGAGGGTTTCACATGGGATTGGGTTAACGATGAAGGTAAACTGGATCGTATGCTGTGGCCAGTTGTGAGGTCAGCAGCAGATATACTGACTTCAGAAGAACTACATGATGTACGTGTCTGCGCCTCGAATAACTGTAACTGGCTCTTTTTGGATACCAGTAAGAACCACAGTCGTCGCTGGTGCGATATGAAGAGCTGCGGCAACCGGGCTAAAGCCCGCAGGCACTATGTTCGCAAGAAAGCTTCATCAGTCGATTCTAGAGAAGCTAGAGCGAGATAGCTCTTGCTCTAAGCAACAAGTTGCCCTTTTATACGCTCGTCCATGTACAGAGCGAACCCTGTCAACGCGACTTCGTCAAAAAGTTCATCTTTTCATCATTCCATTTAAGCCACTCGCCATTTGCCAGTTCGTTCAGGTACTTTTCGCGCCAGCTCTCGCTATAGTGCATATCAAACGACAATGGATGTTGAAATGGGCGTATCTCCTGCTCGACCAGGGAAGCTGATCTCAATAGGCCTTGGTGCCATCGAGGACCGCAACAGGAGTTCGGCAATTGAGCGCTTTGTCTCGATTGTCATTCTTTGCCGGGTGATGACCAGGATGTCAATATCGCTTCGATCTGGGTTGAAACATCCCCATTGCCAGTGACCCATGCAAGTATACACCAACCAGCTTATCTCCCAGGATTGCTTGGAGAGCATCAATAAACGTGTTTACTTGTGTGCCCACAGCAGCAGGGCAATTTGCCCATCCAAATTGATTCATATGAGTACCACCTTCAACGTCGATTTGAAAAGCTAGTATAGAGAATCAGTGCGTATCCGAATTGTAATCTATGCTCGTGTAAATAAATAACAAGAGTCAGGATCAAATGGCAACATTCATAGTTGGCTGACATTGAAACCGATCTTAAAACGTAGATGCAGTAAAAGGCTAGGTGGAGTATTTCTACATAGCTTGTATTTAATATTCCACCGCCAAAAAGCAAATGTGACTCCTAATTGGGCCAGGAAAAGGAATGGCTTATGGGCAATGAAACGCAGCTTAGGGAAAGGGACGAGCAGGAGATAGCGGATGATGATGAGCCTCTGTCTAGTTCTAGTCACCTTCGACGACTTTTAGCTGAACTAGTTGGAACATTTGCACTCACAATGGTGGCTGCAGGAGCTGATGTTATTGCCGTGGTCACCCACGGTGAGGTTAGCTTAGCTGCACGGGCCGTTGCTCCAGGGCTGATAGTAATGGCAATGATCTACACACTTGGTGGTCAATCGGGTGCCCATTTCAATCCTGCAGTGACCCTGGCGTTTACTTTGCGCCGGGACTTTCCCTGGCGCAAAGTACCAGGCTACTGGGGAGCACAAATCGCTGGCGCAATACTCGCTGCCTTCTTGTTGCTTGTGCTCTTTGGCCAGGTAGGGCACTTAGGTGCAAGTATACCGCGTGCAGGGACAATAGTATCGCTAATTATGGAGATTGTGCTTACCTTCCTGCTCGTCACGGTGATTCTGGGTACTGCCACGAGCGACAAGCTCGTTGGTTATAACGCTGCACTGGCAGTGGGTGGAACTATAGCAGCTGCCGGTCTAATTGCCATGCAGATTAGCGGTGCCTCGATGAATCCAGCCCGCTCTCTTGGGCCTGCCATTGTGAGTGGTCAGCTTGCAGATGTGTGGATATATCTGGTTGGACCAATTGTTGGCGCGATTCTGGCTGCTGCGGTTGCATGGCTTCTGCGAGGTCCAACGAACCCCCATGCTGCCAAGGTTGCGAAAGGCGATTAGTCTACCTGAGAAACGTGAAACATCTCTTAGGTTTTTGCCTTCTTATGCCAAAGTCTCAGCCAGCTCCCGTAAGAACAACTCCGCATCGGTAATCAGCCCAGCCGCCTGGAAGCTCCCCCTATCGGCCAGCTTGGTAACAACTGACGGATTTATATCCACTACAACGGTACGCACCGTTGCGGGGAGCAGGTTTCCCGTTGCAATAGCGTGCAGCATCGAAGCGACAATAACTGCCATTTCAACGCCTTTCAATGCCTGCCGCATCTGTTTCTGCGCTTCCTGCATGTCATTGATGACGCCAGGCATGGGACCATCGTCGCGAATAGAACCGGCCAGCACCATCGTGACATTATGTTTCATGGCTTCATAGCTGATACCTTCTTTAAGCAAGCCTGTTTCTATGGCTTTCTCTACAGAACCAATAGCCCGTATCGCATTTATGGCGCGTAGATGGTTGCGATGTCCACCCTCGACCTGCTCTCCGCTGCGAAGATCGATGCCAAGCGAAGTACCGAAAAGCGCCGACTCGATATCATGGGTTATAATGGCGTTGCCTCCGAAAATCACCTGTACATAGCCTCGGCGAATCAGTTCAACGACATAACGACCCGCCCCCGTGTGGATGACGGCCGGGCCAAGCACAAAAAGAATCTTGCCATTATGGTCGCGAGTCTCCTTCATCTGGCGTGCAATCTCATGGATTGCCAGTACCTTGACTTTTTCTGAAGAGACATTACTTTGCATGAAGGCGAATGATTCCCGGTCCCTGGCTCGCTCAAACGGATGCACGCGGATGCCGTCATGACCTACTACTACCTCCTCGCCTACTTGCACTTCGTGCATTGGTTTACCATAAGCGCGGATATTGACCTTATCGATCACGATAGCTACATCCATCTCGATGTTTTCTACGTCGAGCCATTGACCATGCATACGGACCTGAGTGGGTAGATTCGTGGTGGAGTAGAACCGGGAAGGTAGCACTCCGTTCTGTTCAACAGCGGACGTTTGTACATCATTTCCGTGTAGGAGGACAGCACCAAATTGCTGCAATTCGGAAAGGATTAGCTCCAATGTTTCGTCATCAGGTGCCATCACCTTCAGGCGTGCGTAACTCGGCTCGGTTTTGCTTGTACCGACGCGCATCTCCTCCACAGCAAAGTTCCCTCCCCGGTCCATAATAACGTCCCAGGCACGCGGCAGCGTCCAGGAGTCGATGATGTGTCCACTTAGTTCAATTACTTCACTCGGCATAGTTTTTCTTTATGTTCCCTTCTATTTGTTTGGAGGGCACGATAATGCACTTTGACAAATGAATCCGGCCATCCGTAGGGGCCGATTGATCGCGCCCACCGCCGATTGATCGGCCCTCGATGCATTGATCGCTATCCATATTATTTTGTTAAAAATCATAATCTGGCCCTACTTGTTTCGTCCTACCGGACAAATGGCCTGGAAGGTGCAACTGCGGCACTTGGCTGCACGCTGCCTGGCTAATGGTGGCGGCTGTTGTTCACTGCAGCGAGCCATCTCTGTCAGCAAACGAATGACTTTCTTTTTAAGTGCAGGCGTGTATTCAACAGTAAATTCCCGGTCAGCATAGCGCAAGATACCATGTGTTGGAGGCTGCACAAAATAATCTTCTAGGATCAGGCAGTAGGCTGCCACCTGGATCATATGATTGCTATGGGGTGCGGTGACATCGTGCACATTGAGCTTGAGCTCGATGGGAACCGGGCGACCATCAGGGAGCTTTACAACATAATCAGGTTTGCCCACTAATGGATAAGCGCTGGATGACAATGGCTCGCCCTGACCGTCCGCATCTTCATAGACCAGCTCGCCATCTGGTAAACCCAGCGCACGATGGCGCTCCATTTTCAGCCGGGCTCGCTGAAAACGGCGTTCGTTCAGTAGCAGAATAACCAGCGCAAGTGAGGCTAGCAACAAGCCAAGACCTATAGCCAGCAGAATACTGTTAAGCATGCTCAATGCCATACTTTTCCAGGAAGTGCCTTTAGTTTACCGTAGCAAGACCGCCGCGACAATAAGTGCCAGCGCTAAACATATCATTACCACCATAATCGCGGCTATTACGCGCATTCGCCCCGTAGCTTTTACGCCTCTACGTACCTCTTCCTGTATTTCCTCCACATCTTCAGCATGATCGAGATGCTGTTGTCGGCCTTCATCAAAGGCCCCCATACGTAGCAGAAGTTGTTCAACCATCTTATATTCGGGAAGCGCCGGAGCCTGCGCCCCATGCTCATGCTCCAGTTCTACCAGGTGAGCGAACAGTTCTTCATTGTCAGCTTGAGCCAATGGTTCGAATTGTTCATGCCACCACACAAGCGGACAATATTCGAATTCTGCGACTTCACTCGCAGTGAAGAGGCGTTGTCTTGTTTGTGGTTGCTGTTGTTGCATAATATTCACGATGGCCTATAACAAATTCTCTACCCTAACGAGGCCGTTTCGTGGATACCCGCTAACCCCAGGGTATCCGCAATACTTGACATTGCCTGTATCACAAGGACAATATGCTCATCCAGGTCTACACCTAGCTCAGCAGCTCCTCTGACAAGGTCATCGCGGTTAACCCCAGCGGCAAATCCCTTTGTTTTCATTTTCTTGCGCACAGAAGAGACTTCCAGGCCGATAACGCTCTTATTAGGACGCACAAGTGCTGTAGCTGTAATCATGCCGGTAACTTCATCACAGGCATATAGCGCATGTGAAAGCAAGTTATTGCGCGGATGCGTGGCAACGTTCAAATCATTATGTGCCAGGATGGCGTAAATGATACGCTCGTCATAACCGCCCTCACGTAACCAGCTTGTAGAGATATGCGTGTGCTCACGCAGGTCTGGATATTCCTCATAGTCGCAGTCATGCAGCAGGCCCGTCATCGCCCATATTTCCTCATCCTCGCCATATTTTCGAGCATAGAAGCGCATGGCTGCTTCAACCGCCAGCATGTGCTTTTGTAGGTTCTCGTTTTTTACATGACTTGTCATTAATTGATATGCATCGTCTCGTGTAGGCATCGTCTACTCTTCTCCATAATAGATTTTCAAAAGGTCAAGGTAAGCCATTCATCAGCCTATTATAACATAAGGGCAAAAGGCCAATTTTCGTGATTCAGCGCAAATCCATCTTAAGAAATAGTGCTTTTGGCAAGGTTATGTGGTATACTCGTCTGACGTTGTATAGTACATAGTTGCTCGGAAATAGAGAGTCTGGTGCAAACAGTGCCATACACGAGAGTTTATTGAGATTTAGATCCAGGAATTGAGAAGGAAACATGGCATTGAGTGATCAGACCCTGCAGTGTCGTGACTGCAATCAGGAATTTGTTTTCACCGTAGGTGAGCAGGAATTTTATGCAAGCCACAACCTGATGAATGCGCCTACACGTTGTCCGTCTTGCCGCGCAGCACGCAAGGGTCAGTCCAGTGGTGGATATGGTGGTGGCCGTAGTAGCGGTTCTCGAGAACCGCGCCAGATGTATACCGCTATTTGTTCGAACTGCGGCAATGAGGCTCTGGTACCTTTCCAGCCGCGTGGTGACAAGCCCGTATATTGCAGCGATTGCTATCAGCCGCAGAGGTCTGGACGTAGTAGTGACCGTAGATCGCGCTGGTAATCGCGATGAGTGAGGTCAAGGTCAACCCCGGCGATTCGTTCGAGCAAGCGCTCAAGCGCTTCAACCGCAAGGTTCAGCAGGATGGTGTGTTGTCTGAAGCACGTCGACGTACGCATTATGAGAGCCCTCAGGCTCGTCGTAAACGCAAAGCAGCAGCCCAGCGCCGCAAACAGCGTCGCTCCCGCCAACAAGGCTGATATCATTGTTATCATTAAGAAAACAAGCGAACCGGGTATAGCCCCGCCGAGCGGCTATACCCGGTTCGCTTGTTTGCCTGCTATTCCCTCACCTTTACACCTAATCCTGGTCCATCGGGTAGTATAAGCTTACCATTGACTACGCTAACACCCACGTATGGATCGTTATCGATCAGTAGATGCCCGTCAAGGTCAGCATAATCAACCAGGGGCGTAATGTGTGCTGCTGCGGTGATCGCTAGCGAGCTTTCAATCATACAACCAATCATGACACGCAGGTTATGTGCGCGGGCAACGTGTATCATCTTGAGAACATTCGTTATCCCATTATTTTTCATGAGTTTGAGGTTCACGCCATCAACACACTCTGCTAGCCTGGGAATGTCTTCAACAGTGACACAACTTTCATCAGCAATAATAGGGATTGGTACGTTATCACGAATAAGCTTTAGCCCAGCAAGATCATGAGGCACGATAGGCTGTTCAACAAACTCAATATTATAAGGAGCCAGCGCGTTAATGGTTTTAATTGCCTCTTTGGGTGTCCAGGCAGTATTGGCATCAATCCGAATAGTGGCCGATGTTACTTCGCGAATGGCCTCGATGATCGCTACATCATTTTTTGTGCCCACTTTTACCTTGAAAATAGGATAGTCGAGGGCTAACAGTGCTTTTTTCGCCATGTTTGTGGGCGTATCAATGCCCAGGGTAAAGGAGGTATGGGGTGTATGGGCAGGGTTCAGTCCCAGCAGCTTATAAACTGGCACGTTGAGCATCTTGCCCACTAAGTCATACAGTGCCATATCAACGGCGGCCTTTGCCGCAGGGTTAAGGCGGATGAGATGATCGAGGTGGCTCATGAGATCTTCGATGAGAAATGGATCATCGCCGAGGTTACCCGCAAATGTGCTGATGCAAGCGAGTACAGTCTCCTGAATTTCACCATAATACTCATCCGGCGCAGCTTCACCATAACCCGTATACCCGTTATGAGTAATTTGCACAATGACGTTAGGTGCAGTGTTTTGCAGTCCCCGTGAAATACGAAACGGTGTAGTGAGCTTGAGATCAATAGGCTTGGCATCGATGTGAAGCATCTTTGTTTTCCTTTTTTTGAATACATCCATCGAGTTTACGAGCAACGATAGCTTCTTTATCTTTTTGTGCTAGCTTGTAAATAGAAGTAGGGAAGTTACCACATGATAGCAGCCAGAAGCAAAGAGTACAAGGGGTAAAAACAAGGGCGACTCAGCGAGTCGCCCAACTCATCGGAAAGAGAATGAGACATCCATCATGATCGTATTTCACCTGGTAACTAAAATTAGCTCGCTCTAAGAAGTGAAGTACTTACTGAGTGCGTCCATCAATATATCAGCGCCGAAACGCAACACATCTGTAGCTGGTAATCCCGTCTCATCCTCTGCACGCTTAACCGCATCAAGCGCCTCCTGCTCGTTAAGGTGGTAGGTTATAAGTGATAGCCCTACAACTTTGCTGCTACGATCAGGGCGTAACCAGCTTATAGCCTCCTCATTGATCTCTATGAGACGAGTGAGCGAGGGCAATGGACAATGATCGTAACCTTCAATAGCGGTGGCACCTGCTATATGGCAGAAGATCATAGCATCCGCCATGGAGCCGTGGATGAGGCCAAGCGTTACTGGCGCGTATCCTGGATGATTGAGAGCGCCCTGACCCTCGACGAAGACCCAATCATACTCGTTAGTAAAGTCGAGCACCATCTCTTCTACCATGCCTGCCACGAAGTCGCTGATGATGCGGTCTACTGGTAAACCGTTGCCGGAGATCATGATGCCAGTCTGCCCAGTAGCCACAAAGGCGCTATTCAAACCGCGCTTGCGTGCCTCGCGGTCCAACTCCAAAGCAACTGTCATTTTTCCAACAGCGCAGTCAGAGCCTACCAAGAGAATAGTATGACTTCCTGGGCGATGCGGAATAAATTGAGCGACGCGGTTTTTGTCCGGTGGACGGCGTACATCCCAAATAGCAACCCCGCGTTTTTCTGCAGCAGTCCGTAGTTCCTCATCATCCGAAAGAAAGAAATGCAAGCCGCTAATGATATCTAAACCTGCATCGATAGCAGTAAGAAGTTGCCAGCGCCACGCGGCGGGCAATGCGCCACCCATGGGAGCAATGCCGATCAACAAGGTATCTGGCTGGTAGGTGAGCGCCTCATGAATGTCGCGTACAACGGGTATATCGTGTCCAAACGATGCACCGCCCAGGGCTTGTGAAACATTCTGACCCGCTTTTGTGCTATCGATAACAGCCACGACTGTGTCTTTCCCATAACGAATGACGCCCGTGGCTGTTTTGCCATAATGCCACTCAAAAGCACCTTCTGCCAGTATCGCTATTCGTCGCATTACCGTTGCTCCCTTAGCCAAGGTATGTTTGAGATAAAGCCGTTTCTTCATTATACACCCTGCTTGAAGCACGAAGAATGATGGAGACTACTTTTTTGCTTTCATGCAACAGGGATCCAAGCCTGTTGCTATGATCTGGTGGACAATGAAGCCTACACTGTTGAAAGGGATGGCGAAACCATGCCAACATTGGAATGCTTACATCTCTTTCCAATCTGTTTCTAATCTTCATAGAATATACTAGAGTAAGAGCAGTCTGCCGATGACTGGTGGACACCTAAAATGGAAGAAAGGAGTGGACCGATGCACATCCTGGTGGTGGAAGACGAGCAGCGCCTGGCATTTTTGCTGCGTCGCGTCCTCTTAGAAGAGCGTCACACGGTCGATCTCGCGCACGATGGGCACGCCGGTCTTGATCTGGCCCTGAGTGGTACCTATGATATAGTGATCCTTGACGTGATGCTACCTGGCCTCGATGGGCTCGAGATCTGCCGGCAGATGCGCGCGGATGGCGTGATGTCGCCGGTTCTGATGCTGACGGCACGCGGAGCGATTGAGGACCGAGTAGTCGGCCTCAATGTGGGTGCCGATGACTACCTGACCAAACCCTTTGCAATGGAGGAGTTGCTAGCTCGTATCAACGCGCTCTTGCGCCGCCGTGACCGCAGTTTTGAAGTTGCACCTCAGCTCTGGGTCGGCGACCTGACGCTTGATCTGGTGCGGCACGAAGCGCGGCGTGCCGGTCGCGTCATCGAGTTGACGGCCAAAGAATTTGCGCTCCTGGAATACCTGATGCGTCACCCCGGTCAGGTCCTCACGCGCACACAGATTATTGACGCAGTCTGGCGCTACGATCTGGAGGCGCTCTCCAACGTGGTGGATATCTACATTCACTACTTGCGTGACAAGATTGACCAGGGCTTCTCGCGTTCGCTGATCAAGACGGTGCGCGGCGTAGGCTACAGGCTCGAAGCGTAACCCCCGCGCAAGGAGGAAGCAGTATGAAGAACGAAAGATCGCTCCTGCGACCTCTTCGGCGCAGGTGGCATCAGCACGCAAGCGAGCCGGGGGCGACCTTGTTTCAGGGGCTTCGCATTCGCTTAACGCTCTGGTACTGCGGGGTGTTGGGCGCGGCCCTGGTGCTGTTCAGCGTAGCCCTCTACTTTGGAGCTCAATATTTCCTCCTGGCCCCCGTTGAGGCCGACACCGCCATGCATGCCCATGCGCACGTGGATCAATGGCTCATGTTCTCGCCCGATCGTGCGTGCTTGTCATTCGTCCCTCCGGGGCAATTTAGCCCTCCTCCTCCTGCCCAAGGACGACCCATGTCCGAGATGGTCGCTTGCTTCGACCAGAACGGCTCCTTGCTGCAAAACGGAAATACAGCATTGCTCCCACCCGCTTTTCTCACCAATACCTTGGCGAAGACGGCCTTGCAGGCGGGCATGGCCAGCGATATGGTCGATGGAGGCGGCACGGTTGGGCCGATCTATCGCTATGCGCTAGCCGTCCCGAGTCCAGCAGGGAACAGGTATGTGGGAGTGGTGCTGATTGGCGAGTCTATCCAGGCGCAGGAAAACGCGCTGTCTTTGCTGCTCACGCTCTTGCTTAGCATGGGAGGTATAGCACTGCTCGGCGCGGGAATAACCGCTCACCCTACTGCGCGCGGATGCAGAGGTGCTCATGCGCACTCGTGAGCGCATGACAGCAGAAGATGAGTCGCTGTTGGAGGACATCGTTACCGAAGCGGACCATATGGCGACGCTGGCGAACAATATGTTGACGCTTGCGCGCCTGGACGCTGGATCACAGCATCGGGAGCACGAGGTGGTGAATCTCAACGAGATTGCCCTTGCGGGAGTACGGCGCGTCACGGCACTGGCCGATCAAAAAGGTGTTGCCGTCCATTTGGAGTGCAGAAATGACGTGTTAGTAATCGGGGACCCAGTGCTGTTGGAACAAGCGCTGCTGGTGCTACTTGACAACGCCATCAAATACAATCAATCAGGTGGTCAGGTAACGATACGCACATCTGTGAACGCTGGACAGGCTCAATTGGAGGTGTGCGATACCGGCATCGGTATTGCAGCCGAACACCTCCCACACTTGGGCGAACGCTTCTACCGGGTCGATAAGGCCCGCTCGCGTGAAGCAGGAGGTACGGGTCTTGGACTCTCTATCGCTCGGAGCATCGTACTTGCACATGGCGGCACTCTGGGTTTGACTAGCATCCCTGAGCAGGGAACGACGGTCACCCTCTTGCTACCCCTGGCTCACGGCACTCCGTCTGATCACAAGCGCGATGCACCAGGAGGCTTCTCGTCTCTGCCGGGAAGGACGTTTTGAACACATTTACGGCGAAAGAAGGATAAGCTTCGGCCAATAACAGAGAGGAGAGCAAGATGCCACAGCAGCAAATACCGTCTGGGAAAACCGTCAGTCGACGCTCGTTTCTCCAGAAATCTTTTACGCTGCCAGTAGCCTTTCTCATCGCAGCCTGCTCAGGGTCTGTAAGCAATACGGGATCAGCGGGAAATACAGCAGCATCGCCAGCGGCTTCGGCAGGAGCGCGACCAAGGACACTTTCACCCTCTTCAGCTTGTAGTGGTACACCTACCCCATCCCAGACAGAAGGACCCTATTACAAATCCGGTTCACCTGAGCGTACTTCTTTACGAGAACCAGGTCTCTTAGGGACGCCTCTTACCGTTACAGGATACGTCCTTTCGACAACATGTCAGCCTATTGCTGGTGCGCTGCTGGACTTCTGGCAAGCTGATAACAACGGGAATTACGACAACTCTGGTTTCAGGCTGCGCGGCCACCAGTATACAGACAAACAGGGGCGTTATTCCCTTGAAACAATTGTCCCCGGGGAGTATCCTGGTCGAACACGCCATATTCACGTGAAAGTACAGGCCCCTGGTCAGCCTATTCTCACTACACAACTCTACTTTCCAGCAGAACCACATAACAACAGCGATCCGATCTTTTCACCCGCGCTCCTTCTGCATGTACAGAACACAAGCAACGGTCAACTGGCAACGTTCAACTTCGTCCTCGCTCCTCGATGAGAAAGGAGCCACAACCGCAAGACGGCAGTGGCTCCTTCTCACTTGATTAGTCGGTATTGTTCACACCTTGCACGATCTCGAACAGGAACCACTTGCGACGTTCCGTCTCGTCGAGGATCTGCTGTAACGCATTGCTGGTGGCTGAGTCGCGGTTCTTGTCGCATATCTCAATTGCGTCCCGTATCAGCTTCGCCATGTGTCCATTGTCCTCCATGAGCCGCTTCACCATCTCACCCGCTGGCACGAAGTCGCTGTTGTCATCTTCGATGGTCTGCAATTGACCAATATGGCTGATACTGCGGATGGTCGTGCCGCCTATGCGGCGTACGCGCTCAGCCATGATATCGATAGACTCAAAAATCGCCTCAGCCTGCTCGTCAAACAGTAGGTGATAGTCGCGGAAGTGCGAACCGGAGAGGTGCCAGTGGAAGTTCTTCGTCTTGACATAGAGCGCGAAAGCATCGGCGATGAGCGGGTTGACGGCCTCGGTAACGGCTTGGGACTCCTGTGCCGTCAGGTCGGTCACCGTCGCCAACTTCGCGGATGCGGGAAACGACTTGACTTGAGTTTTCGTTGCTTGCCTGGTTGTCATGATCTCTCTCCTCCTCTGTAGTAGGTGCATGTTATTCACTAATGCTACGGTTTGCTTCTAGAAGCACAGGACCTATCTAAAGTCATTTTCTTCCCCTGCCCCACCCTGGAAAAAGGGAGAAAGTCTCCACTCTTTAGAGTCCTGCTTCGCACAATTGAGTTTCGCAGATTGTATCCCTCTGCTATTCTATACGTCATTCTCCATACGAAAGATACAGGTGGACAAATATTTGATAGGGGCGCAATGCATTGTGCTCTGGTCTTGATTGTCTCTCCAGGCAGGCGCAATGTATGGTACCCCTCCATCGTTTTGGTTTATATGCCCGCTTAATTTCTGAATGCACAAATTATTGACATGATTCTGGTGAGCTTCTGGCTTCACTGTCTGGTCAATATTTGGGAAGTTTCCTTAATTGTGCCCTACCTCTGGCATGGTTCCTGGCCAACCAAAAAGACAGGGCTGTTGCACGATCGGGAAAACGATGCGTGCTAGTGGGAGTGCAGAGGGCGATAGCCCTTTGCCGGAGCGCGAGGTGTCCTCGCTTCTTCCTTCCTTCCCGCCGCAGGCGGCAACAAGGGAGTTTGCAACAGCCCTGCCCAAAAGAACAGAACTATAGACTCTTAGCCCTAACCGTGTTATCATTGTCACCAATGTATATAGCAGCATCATGAAGGGGCAGGAACGCTATGCATTTCAATCTGATTCAATGGTTATTCACGGACCCCTGCACTGCAACGAACTGCGTAGCAGCTAGTGCCGGCAGTCCAGGAGTTCCGCCAGAGACATTTCATTTTTACATTCCATGGATTATTTTTTGTAGCCTCGGCGTGCTGATTCCTTTTTATTATTCTGTAGAAGGTCGTAAGCGTTTTGTTAAAGATAAGCCCGTTATCAAGTATATGCTGGATCGCTTTCTTGGTTGGCTTGCCATCATCTGCATAATCGGCTTCCCACTGATTTTTGCACGCGCTTACCTCTACGAATACTTTTTCGCGTGGCGATTCTGGCGCTATCTCTGGCTGGCTGGCTTGCTGGCCTGGGCTATCATCTGGATTGTCTATCTAGTGCGAAAATTTCCACAGGAACAGGCCAACTACCAGGCATACAAGAAACGAGAGCAGTATATACCAAAGGGCAACAGGTCAAAGAGTGCCAGACGCAAGGCGGCTTCTTCCAGGTAACGAGGTTTGTGAATAATTATCGCTCAACCCTTACCAGTGGTATTATTCTTGCCGGGGGCAGGAGCAGTCGCATGGGCGAAAATAAAGCACTGCTGCCGCTTCCGGGTAATCAATCCGTGACCTTCGTTCAGCATCTTGTCTCCCTACTCGCCACCTGTTGCGCGGAGACGCTGATCGTTGCTCGTGACCAGGAGCACGCGTCTGGCTATGCCTTTCCAGGCGTGCAAGTTTTATTCGACAAAATACCTGGCTTTGGGCCATTGATGGGACTGTATAGCGGCCTGAGTGCGATACATACACAGCGCGCACTGGTTATAGCGGTGGACATGCCCTTTGTCCAGCCCGCTCTGCTCTCATTTCTGCTCTCTCAATCGCATACACCGAGCGCTCTGCTTGTTCCCCTGGTACACAATGTGCCACAGGTGATGCTTGCAGTCTATCCACGCTCAGTTTTGCCATTGATCGAAGAGTTGATCCAACAAGGGCGGCGCGACCTGCGCAGTTTGTTGGAAGTAGCCCCAGTGCGCTACATCGAAGAGGCGCAACTACAGCATGTCGACCCCCAATTGCGCTCATTTCTCAATGTCAATACGCCCGAAGAATTGCGGAAGGAGCCGTAGAGGTCAGATTAATTCTGTGCCTGGTGACTGGTAATGCAATATGGCAAGGACGGCCGCTTCTGTGTAGAACTTTACAAACCCTGCATCTGCGACCACCGCCTTTGAGCCATCGCACGTAATTCTTCCTCAAATCCTCGCATCGTCAGCCAGTTGCGCGTCTCTCCAGTAACAACGATATCCGTTTGCTGTAATTGCCCGATCGCAGCAGCCCCACTCAGTTGCATTGCTACTTTCAGCTCAGCCACAATCGTCTCAAGCAGTTCACATACCGCCTGGTAACTTTTACTCGCGGCCTTAAGAAAAGGAAAACCCATACCGACGAGTGTGGCTCCCAGGGCGAGCGCTCGTGCCATATCCAGGCCGTTACGCACTCCACCTGTAGAAATCAATGGCAGGCGCGCTACGCTTGACTCGACAATCGAGACTGGCGTGGCTATCCCCCAATCCCGGTAGAGCAGGCCAATATTACGCGTCTTCTCATCGCCCCGCGCCTCAGACCGTGCTGCTTCCATCGCCGACATACTGCTCCCACCTGCTCCGCCTACATCAATCGCGGCAACGCCGCAAGAACGCAACAACAGGGCCTGCTCACGGCAGACGCCAGCGCCTGTTTCCTTAGCAATCACCGGAATGTCGACCCGGCTGGTTAGCTCTTTGAGCGCTGCTGCCTCGCCGGCTGCCCGCCTATCACCTTCGGGCTGTGCCGCTTCTTGAAGACTGTTCATATGCACTGCCAGGGCGTTTGCTCCGATCATGTCAATAGCATGCTCTACCTGTTTAATCGTAAATGGGGCATGGCGTGACTGCGCAATAAGCTGCGGTGCACCGATATTTGCGATCAGGAATGTATTGGGTGCACTCTCGCGGGTGATAGCATAGCTACTGGTGACGTCGGGATTGACGATAGCAGCGCGCTGGCTGCCGACGCCGAGTGCTAAACCATACTGTTCTGCTGCACGTGCGAGGTTGCGGTTGATTGATATCACGTCGGGATGGCCTCCCGTCAATGAGGACATGAAGATTGGGTAACGCAACGTATGACTGAAGAAGTTTACCGAGGTGTCAATCTCATCCAGATCTACCTCCGGCAATGCCTGGTGAACAAATTGTATATCATTCCAGTTTGCACGTTGCGCTACAGAAATGTCCTGTCCCAGGGCTACGCTTACATGTTCAATCTTACGCTGTCTCACTTCGTCGGTCATATTCGAACCTTTCCTTTCATTTCTTCTCAACACGTTTGCAATCAAATAGACGAGGGGGATCCCGAAGATGAGTAATGGTTGAAACAGGGCAATCGGCGAGTTTTCCAGGTAGAGCAAAGGATAGGTGAAAAGGGCCGTACATGAGAGCAGTATTACACTCACGGTAAGCGCATCGAAGCGACGTAGCGCTACAATCCACAACACCCATAGGACATACCACGGCCAGAATATTCCCGGTACAAGCACAATAAATCCCAGTATAGCTATACTCAAACTTGTGAAAAGCACATCGAAGTCGGTGCCAGCTTTGGAAGGCTTTGCGGAGCGTACCCCCTCCATACCCTCCCTCCCCTTATCACCTGCTACGGATACATTAACAGGAGCCTTTCGCACTTTACCCAACAAGGAAAAGTAGATCAATGCAAAGATAAACATGGCCGAACCTACTACTGTTGTATCGGCAGCGCTGATGGGTTGCATAAGAGACGATTGAAAATGTGTTTGCTGTGCTATCAGACTGTAAAGCTGGCGCAATGGTACCACCAGGATAGCCAGCAGAGAATGCGCAAAATGCTGCAAATCTATCGATGATATAATAGCCACGAACGTTGCACTGCCATGCCAGAATGGGAGGTATAGGATGAACGTTACGCCTAACGTTAACATTGCTCTCCAGCAGAATCCCCATATCGCATGACCTATGCGTGGTTCGTTATGCACACTGAACCAGATGAATAATGGCACGAACAATAGGCCGATAAGATTGAAACTAATTGCAAGCCCAAGTAATGCCATTGCCCCGATATCATACCATCCTCCCTTTTGCTGCACGTAGAGTAGCGTTGCAAGTAGCAGTAAACAGATCAACAATCCATCATTATGACCATTGCCCGCCAGCTCAATCAGCGCGAGCGGATTCCAGGCATACAGGAGTGTCCCCACCAGGCGGCGTGAAGGCGCCAATTTGCCAAGAATGATCCAGATCAACACACAATTGATGAGGTGAGAGAGCAATGCCAGGATTTTGAACAGCAGCAGTGTGACAATTGGACTACTCCCTACGCTCACCAGTAGAGATGCAATGGCCATCCACACCGGACCATAGATTTTTGGTACATTGGGCTGAGGTATCCAGGCAAAATACGGGTCTAGTTGAAATTGTGCGGGCACTATCTGCATAGGATCGACATGATAGATACTGAGCATACGACCGCTGAAAATGTAGCTGTAGACCTCGTTTGAAAAGAGCACAGGCAGGAATAGCAGTGTGATACCAAATATTGTTGCCCCAAGCAGTGGCAAGAATATCCAGCCAGAGGTGATATGATTTTTGTTGCTGGCGTGGTAAGCCAATACAACTGCACACAAATAGACAATGGAGATCGCAATGAATGTCAGGCCGAGCAACAGGAAGTAGAGGCTGGGATCAGCAAACCCATTGGTCAAGTTCCATTCACTATGAAAAAGCAGTTGTGAGGGTGCAAGTGTCCAAGACCACCCCATACCTAAAGGCGAAAGTTTTAGCTGGACCGTAAATAAAGGAGTAAGCGCAAACACCAAAATATAAAATAGCTCAAGCACACAGCCAATCAAAATGAATCGCAACAACAATGAATTCACCAACCCCGTCATAGCCCCACCCTTGCAAAAGCTGTATCAACATATTTGACATAATAATCCATATTCGTCAATTCGGCTAACTCGCTGTGTGTAAGGTATTGAGTGACCTCGTTATCACCGCTGAGAGCTTCGATCAATGCCTGTCCTTCTATTACACCCTTACTAGACATATTCCAGACTTTTTTAGCGTTACGCTGCACTATCTCATAAGCTTCTTGTCTAGCCACTCCCCTCTCGATCAGAGCAAGCAGAATGCGCTGTGAGAAGATGAGTCCTCCGGTCATGTTCAGATTGGTTAACATGCGTTCTTTATCAACCTGCAGTCCACTCATGACTTGGTAGAAGATATGCAGCATATAATGGAGCAGGGTACACGCATCGGGAATAATGATTCTTTCTGCTGAAGAATGGCTGATATCGCGCTCATGCCAAAGAGCTACATTTTCCATCGATGTTCCAGAGAACCCCCGCAGGACGCGTGCCAGGCCGCAGATACGCTCACACAGCTCTGGATTGCGTTTATGCGGCATCGCTGATGATCCTTGTTGTCCGGCGCCAAATGGCTCAAATGCTTCGCCGACTTCCGTACGCTGCAAGTGACGAATCTCCTGGGCCATCTTTTCTAGTGAACTGCCGATCAGCCCAAGTGTAGTGATGAAGTATGCATGGCGATCGCGCTGCACAATTTGGCTGGAAATCGGCGCGACTCCCAGGCCTAACTGTTCGCAGACAAACTCTTCAATTTGTGGCGGAACAGTTGCATGAGTGCCAACAGCACCCGAGATTTTGCCTACCGTTACCTGTTCGAGCGCTGTGGCGAAACGTTGTTGTCCGCGCCGCAGCTCGTCTACCCATAATGCCAGTTTTAAGCCAAAGGTGATCGGCTCAGCATGAATGCCATGTGTGCGTCCCACCATCAGCGTATATTTATAGCGTACGGCTAGCTGTGCTATCGCCTCAACAAGATCGGCCAGAGACTTACCCAGCAGTACTCCCGCCTCTTTGAGTTGCACGGCCAGGGCCGTATCCAGTACATCGGAAGAGGTCAATCCGAGATGAATGAAGCGCCCTTCCGGTCCCAATTGTTCCTGAATCGAGCGCAGAAATGAAATAAAATCGTGGTGTGTTTCCTGCTCGATCTCTTGCATGCGCTGTGCGTTATAGCGAGCAATGCGTATCTTCTCGATGGAATCCTGTGGGATAACACCTTCGCGTGCCCATCCTTCGCAAACTAGCAGTTCTACCCGTAACCACGTATCGGTTTTATGTGTAGCTGACCAGAGAGCAGCCATTTCTGGTAGCGAATATCGTTCAATCATCCTATAAAAACATTCCTCGATGTGTTACACTTCAGCGGACAGATAAAAATCTGACAGTAGTGTACCACATGCATCCACATCCATAAGGAACAGTGCATATGCATACTGAAAATATTATTCGATATCGTTTTGCTTTCCATACTCGTCGTCTCACCTCCCTGGCAATTGTTTCTTCATTTGTGCTGGTAATATTTGGCTCACTGGCGCTGTTCTCAAGCTTCCTTGTTAAGCCTGTCAACCTGGAAGGACTGATTGTACCCTCTTACCTGGTTGCCACCGTCGGATTGGCTGTTCTATTACCGGTACTTGTCCTGCGCTATAGTTATGCGCATTCGGGAGTATGGATAGATCCCCATAGAGTGCGTGTGAGGTTCCCAGGTATGGATGAACAGGAGATGCCATGGTCAGAGGCCCGCTTTGCCGTTGACGAGGGAGAAGAATACCTGCGTGCCAGCAAAGGTAAGGAAGGTCTGGGGTTTCTCTTCGGAGAGACACGCTACGTCCGGTTGTTTTTAGAAGGCATGTACCCGGAACAACGTACTCAAGTTGAACAGGTGCTAGCTGAATATGTGCCGGTGCGCCAACCTCTGCGCTTCACCCTGATGACATTGCTTAACTCAAGGGGCGAATTAGTGGCCAGAGGACGGCTATATCTGTTCGAGGATGAACTGCTGTGTGCAGAAAATCGCGGCGAGAAGCGCGTATTTTTTCATGCGCCCCTCAAAGACCTGAACTCCGTCAAGCAGCGCGCCTCTTTCTATATAGGGAAGTTGGAGTGTGAGGCGTTCACCATAAGATACCGGGGCAAGGAATATGTAATAATGCTGGGCTATGAAACGACCATCTCCAGGGGCATTGGCAGTAGCTCGCACTGGTCGGTGACTGGTATTGCATCCGACTGGGTAGAAGCGTTACAAATGGAGTAGCAACCACTTTCGGGCATAATTATGCACTAAAAAGTGTTATAGTATGATAGAATAAGGAAAATGTGAGTGGATGGTTAGTGGGGGAGGACATCACGTCACCACTCTCTTGACGGACGAATGCTATCCGTGTACAATCATGCTCACAGCCATAACTGTTAAATTACTACCTTGCACCACTGCTGACACGCAGTGTAGCTGCAGAACAGTGGTGAATACCAAGGTACTTGGGGGTTGTCATGAAAAAAGGAATACATCCAAATTACGTTGAAGCCACGGTAAGTTGTGCCTGTGGAAATAGTTTTCAAACACTCAGTACCAAGCCTGTGTTGAAGGTCGATGTCTGTTCAAAGTGCCATCCATTCTTCACTGGGCAGCAGCGCATTCTTGACGCCGCTGGACGCGTGGAGCGTTTCCGCAAACGCTTCAATTTGCAGGAAGAGTAAGCCAATCAGGAATGAGGTCACGGGGATAAAGGCTGTTTATTAAACTCCTTTATCCCTGTTTATTTGTACTTTTACAGCTTTTCATGTGCATAAGAGGGAAATACCCGTTGAAAGGGCCTCAAAGAACTATACTTTTCCTGATCGCAGATACCGGGGCAGGGCATCGCAGTGCCGCAAACGCAATTCGCAATGCCCTAAATTTGATTGCCCAAAAAGAGCATGAGGAATGGCTGGCACAACAACAGTCTCCCACCGATGAGCAGGTGAACTCGTTAGCTCCTACAAGCTATCGCATTGAAATTGTCGATGTCTTCCAGGAGTATAGTCGTTTCCCTCTGCGTGAGACTGTGAAGCTCTACGGGCCGGCAATTCGCTATAACCCAAAGCTCTACGGGCGCGTTTTTCATCTGAGTAATCGGCCGCGCATCTCGGCTGTGCAGACTGTCGCCTCACCCCTCGTTATAAACGGCTTGCAGCGCTTGATAACTAGCGTTCAGCCCGATGTAATCGTATCCATTCACCCTTTACTCAATTATGTGACCCTTCGCACCTTGCATAATTTAGGCATGCATATACCTTTTATCACGGTGGTTACTGACCTTGTCAGCGTGCATTATACCTGGTTTACTCCCGGTGCCGATGCATATATTGTACCTACAGGTTACGCTAGAGATCTTTATTTAAAACGAAGTTTAGACCCTCAACGTGTCCATGTGCTGGGAATGCCCATCGACCCCAAATTCACGCTACCGGTGGATAGCAAACAGGAATTGCAGCGCAAATTAGGGTTAGAACCTGGCATACCTGTCGTTTTATTGGTGGGTGGTGGTGAAGGCGCTATGGGGATGCGTTCAGCGGTACATGCCATTTCACAAGCGCATTTACCTGTTCAGTTGCTCATTATTACTGGTCGCAATAAACGGCTGTATATGCAGCTTCAGCGCACGCGATCGAGCTTACGTGTTCCAGCGAAGGTTTTTGGCTTTGTGAACAATATGCCGGAAATGATGCACGCCTCGGATGTGATTGTGACTAAGGCCGGACCCGGGACTATTTGCGAAGCTTTGACGTGTAATCTCCCAATCATTCTTAGGGGGTATGTTCCAGGGCAGGAAGAAGGTAACGTTACTTATGTCGTGGAAAACAATGTTGGCGTGCTAGCTTATGATACAGTTGAATTGATTAATACTCTGCGTCGGCTGATTAAGCCAGGGTCCGAATTACTGCAGCAGCAGCTAGAAAACGCCAGGCGCATTAGTCGTCCACGAGCGTCTTTCGACATCGCCAACTGCATTCTTGGTTTTCTCCCTCTCCCTGGCGTACCCGGTATCTGGCAGAATGATCAAGGGAAGAGACAACACCGCGAGTTCACGCGTTATCCACTAACACGACTGCCTGTGCGTATCTTACGACCCACGCTGCTCGTTGTGAGTTCTCGTACACCAGGGCGCACCTTACGACGCGGATTGCCGCGCTTAAAATTTTTGCGACGCCGAGTACGTAATCTTTCGCGCTCACGGTCTCGCGAAAACTTAGATCATTCCCGTGATAAATCCACTGAAACATAAAGACCCATCATTTTGTAGATTGTGGAGTCAACTGAAAGGTAGGATGCCTGTTATGGCAAAATTCTATTATGGCGGTCAGGCGGTTATGGAAGGCGTGATGATGAGAGGACGTAGATCGGCTGCGGTGGGAATCCGGCGACCAAATGGCAGCATCTATCTTTACGAGGAAGCCCTGAACCCTCGCCTGTATCAGAATCGTCTTTTTCGCCTGCCATTCTTACGGGGCATGTTATTGCTGTGGGAAATGCTGGTGTTAGGGACTCGCCTCATGACCTACTCCGCTAATATAGCAACAGGCGCAATCGATCCCGATGTACCCATAGCTCAACCTGAAACGCCTGCTATGAAGGTGGCGAATACTTCGATCACAGGTAGCTCCAACGATGCCTTACCTGAAAAACTTGAGGCGCCTCCGCAGATTGGCGGAGTAGCCCTGGTACTTACCTTGCTAGTCTCATTGGGCTTTGCCATAGCTATCTTCTTCCTGGGACCTCTGTTTATAACTGGACTACTTCATAATCAAATTGGCGAAGGCTGGCTCAACCTGGTATTCGAGGGTCTGATACGCCTGGGTCTGCTCGTCGGCTATCTTTACCTGATTGGCCGTATTCCAGATATTCAGCGCCTTTTCGGCTATCATGGTGCTGAGCATAAAGCCATTAACGCGATGGAGCATGGCGACCCTCTGGATATTCCGCATGTGCGCCAGGCTTCACGCGTGCATACGCGTTGTGGCACAGGTTTTCTGTTAATGGTGGTTGTCGTCTCCATCATAGTGTTTGCCTTTGTTGGCTCGCCCTCGCTACTGGTTAAAGTTGTCTCGCGAGTGCTCCTGGTACCTGTGGTAGCTGGTATTGCCTATGAATTGATGCGTTTGGGAGCAGCAAATTATCGTTATCGTGTCGTGCGCTGGCTCCTTGCTCCTGGGCTCGCATTACAGGGTTTAACCACCCGCGAGCCAGATGATGGCATGATCGAATGCGCGATTGTTGCTTTAAACCGTGTCATGCGCCGTGATGAACAGTATACTCCTGTTGGAGAAGTGGCCGGCACGGCGTTACCTCCCCTAGTCGCATCAACATAAAAAAGGATAAAGCTCTCATGTCGTCTGATCCAACAGAAACTCCTCCACCCCCTGGTACCCCCAACACTTTGCCTGTAGAGCGCCCGTATGTGCAGTTTTCACGTGTACATTGGTTTTTTACCGGTATTGTGCGCGTACTCTATCGTAGATGGACACGTATCGCTGCGCATCTCTTCCCTGAAGGGTCAAAAGCCGAGAGCATCGCGCTTGATTTGCATATTCCCTTGCCCGATAAACTCAATATGAGCTGGATAACAACCCATCTGGCCGTTGGTGGACGCATCCGCCCAGAAGATATCAAAGCGGTGGCTAAAGCAGGCATAACCCATGTCGTGGACACACGCTCAGAACATTGTGATGATGCTGAAGCATTGGCCAGAGAACATATTGAGCTACTGTACTTGCCTACCGGTGATACTCGTCCTTTCACAATTGAGCAAATGATGCAAGGCTCGCAATGGGTGCAAAAGCATATGATGCAGGGTGGACGTGTATTGATTCACTGTGAGCATGGCGTCGGGCGCAGTGCCCTGCTCACCTGTGCTGTACTGGTTTACGATGGAATGCATGCGCAGGATGCCCTGCAATTGGTTCAACAGAAACGTTGGCAGGCAGCGCCCAATCATAGCCAGGTTAGGCGCTTGAGAGAGTTTGAATCGGCGGTTGCCGTGCTGCATAGCGCATAGCGTTCAATTGCCCGGGCTACTCCCTCCTCCCAATTACTGGCGGTGACGGCCCGCGCAGCCGATTTAACAGCTTCAGAAGCTTGCCCCATTGCGACTCCCCAACCTACTGCTCGCAGCATCTCTATATCATTATTGTTGTCACCAATCGCCATTACCTGCACAAGCGGGATATTTAGATACCGTACCAGTTCTGTGACGCCGCTCGCCTTTGAACAGGAGGGGTTCATAATCGCCAGTTCCGCGCTCCCATAATTGCCACGCCTGGTGATCGTCCATGCACAATCCAGCTCAGAAACTTCTGGCAGTAGTGTTTGGATGATCTCTTCCCGGGTAAAGGCGACGACCCGTATTGGATCTGGGTGGCCAGTACAAAGGGTATCGAAAGGCATACGATGTACCTGCTCAGGGAAACTGGCGAAGTAAGCATTGACCCAGGGATTATCGAAATCGCTAAACCCTGTCCATATCTGCTCTTCAATACCCGTTGAGGGGTGTACAACCGGCTGAAGTTTATGGCGTACAAGCAGTTCTACCGCTTGCTGCCCCACATCAGCCCGAAGAGGACGCATATGCAGAATTGTTTTCTGTGGATGCTTTACAATCATCGCTCCGTCGTACAGAATCAGCGGAATATCTAAACCCAATTCAGTTGCAATCTGAATTGTATTGGAGTAGCGACGTGCCGTTGCCAGCGTCACCACTATTCCTGCTTGCAGTGCAGCATGCACCGCTGCCAATGTAGGTGCAGTTATTTTGCCTTCGGGAGTGAGTAGCGTCCCATCTATATCGATAACAAGCATTCTGATACGTGCAGGAGCCGTTTCCATACCTAAATCACCACAATCCATTAGTAATAGCGATGCGACGGGATCGAACTTTTTGCCCGTCGCATCATCCCTGCAATGGGTTACCCTCATAATATAGCACATGAGAAAACCATCCTATAAACGATTCTGCAAGGTTGGACCGCAGAGTCATCACAGGGTTGACAAACTGAAATTAGGTGTATATACTCTTAATATGAAGGAACACATGCATCAACCAAGCGTAGCTCAATTGGCTGAGATTGCCGAGGCTTGCGCGTGCTTGAACGTGCGCAAGGCAGCACGCGCTGTCACACACCTCTATGATGAGGTCCTGCAGCCGTCTGGGTTGCGGTCAACCCAGTTTAATCTCCTGGTCGCCGTTGCATTGGCAGGTGAAGCGCCCGTGATGCGGCTAGCCGAGGTGCTAGTCATGGACCGGACAACGTTAACACGAAATCTGAAGCCGCTCGAGAGCCAGGGGTTCCTCACGATTGATGCAGGTACCGATCGGCGCAAGCACCTGGTGCGGTTGACTGAACGTGGCCGCCAGGCTTTAGTAACAGCGCTACCTTACTGGGAGCAAGCACAAGACCAGGTGGTCAGGCACCTGGGACAAGCGCAATGGCATGCACTGCTCGCTGAACTCAATGCAGTGGTGACGCTGGCACCGCCATTCTAGTGTTTCTTTGTACCTTTCTACTTCATCCTTCACCTGATTGCTCTGTATCGCGTGCGCCGGGCATGGGGACAACGCAGGAAGCAAGTGTTAGTGAGCGAAGTGATGCCATCACTGTGATCTTGTCATCAGCGTAGGATGAGGGTCCCATTGCACCCTTTCGTCGTGAGGTTTCCCTTACGCACGAAGAATGGTGATGCCGAGTGCTCGGTATGGTGCCAGCGCCTCACCCGAGACGGAGCGCGCGGTCACCAGGTGCATCAGGTCACTGAGCGGTCCGAATTGTTGTCTGAACTAATTAAAGGAACTCACACATACCCGCGCCGAATGGCGGTTGGATGCAACCGCTTGTTTGCCTGCTTTTCGCTTTGGGAACCGTTCAATGCCGTTCATGCGTCTGTCAATGTTCTTGTCTTTCCTCCGCTCAGTCGCTTGCCAAGTTTGTACAATCTGGTTCCCGCAAAGAGGGACCAGAGTAAGGTGATGAGACTTGGGACGAGCAGTGCAGCGAAAGCCGGGAGAAACACATAGAAGTTCCCAACAATCCCCTCAAGGCTTGCAACTATTCCCAACCGTGGACCAGGGAGGGAACTCATGCGGTAAGGCGCGCCATTGGCAGCCCGTGCGGTTCAGGTACAAGATGGCATTGATCACTTCGCTCATGTCCGTGGTACGCGGATGTCCACCGGGCGAGGCCTCGAGGAATGAGCGGCTCGAGGATCGCCCATTCCTGTCACTGATATCGCTTGGATAACTTCTTCGCTCCATCTTCCCACCTCTTCCCTCTTTCCCTTCTCGGGATGTTCTTTCCTTTTTCACTCCTCCCTTATTTTACCGCCCGACCCCCTTCCTTGCCGAACCCTTCATCTGGCTCCTGGGGCCTTTGCACACAGCCTCTAGTACTACAGCCGCACTTAAGCTGCTAAGCGAGCGGCTCGCCGTTTGAGATGGAATTGTTGAGCCCTGGCTTGATGTCGCCTGCGCCAGCGGGACCAGTCCAGAACACCTTCCGGCGTCACAGGAGCTTGCCACACCAGCCGCCAGAGCAGGCGGCGCACTTCGGGACCCGTCAGAGGAAGGAGCTGAGCGGCTTCGTGCTCTGGCATTTGGGCCCCCTTTTTTGCCCCGCCACTTTGACCACGGTCAAAAAGGCCAGAGCAAACATCGCCAGCGTGATATGCCGCTACCAGCCCTGCCAGTGCCGCACTTCCCACGGGTTGCGCAACGAGATGAAGAGAGCAAGGGAGATGAGCCTGTCATGTAGCTTGAGGAAGCCCTGCTCTCGTTGATGGAGACGAGGATCGGGCAAATCTCATAGAACGGTAAAGAAGCAGAAGAGGGAGACAGAGCTAGAGAGCAGGACACATCGAGAAAACAGGTGGAAGAAGAAAACGAACATCTCCTGCGCCGCCTGGCCCGATGAGCCAAACTCAGGCGATGTGGAGGCCGAGAGTAGCGGCAAAAGCGTTTGGTATCCCAAAGAGCGTGATTGAGACAACTGAGGCTGCGGATCGCGGCGGGCATTGCGTGCCAGACGATCTTTCCAGGAGAGACGGTAGTGTGCTCGCTCCGCGTGGGAAAGCGGTCGAACTGAGGAGGACTGAACCGGTGGAGATGGTTCAGCAAGTCCGATATCGATATGCTGGTGACGAAGCAGTTTCACCAACTCGCGCCGATGGGAGCACCGTTGCCAATCTCTCTTAAGACGCACCGGATGAGAAGCCAATGGAGGTGAAGGTCCCCTTGGGCAGGTGGGGACTCACTTGAAATCGGCGCATGTGAAGCGACAGGCCAATAGACGGCGCTGACCCGCCGCGCTTTGATGGTGGTCGCCGATTCTTGACGCCGCTCGCGCAGCGGCGACGCTCGACAATGGCCGATCCGCGCGGCGTAGAGCACCCGCAACGAACCATTGCGCTCTGGTCGGCGCTCTTGCGCATACAGGGGCCGCCCGGCAGGACAGCGCAGCGTCCCATCCAGCTGGAAAGAGAAATCGGCTCCGGCAAACCCTTTGGTGTACGATGGGCGGGCCCATTGTGGCGGCCCGTAGGCAACGGGGGCTGGTGGAGGCTGGCCGCGAGGCAGGATCAGGTGCAGGCTCACCCATCTGGGCAGAAGCACATTCCGTCGTGCGCATGGGCGTGGGATGGAGTGCATGCCCCAATTCCAGGCGCAGGTTCCACACCCATTGCGCCAGGATTTGCCAAAACTCCTGGCCCCACGTGGTATGAGAACACCATCGATCTGTGGCTTGCTCCTGGTCTTCAGAAGCTCGCACGCACTCAAACCCTCCCTGATGCAAATAGAGATCTACCACCTCGGCAGGGGTAAACGCTGCCTGTGGCAAGGCCGTGTAAAACAGCAGGCACTCCACCTTGCCACGTGTGATGCCGATCGCGAGCCTCGGTCTTAGTTGATCGAACACCACCCAATGGTTTCCCTGTCGATCCCACAACCCGCCTGGCTTCTCCGATTTTTCCAGCGGGCGAGCCAATAGATCTTCGAGAAACAACGGACGTCATGCTTCGAGCTTGAGCTTGATTGGGGGCCGCGAGAAAGCGACTAAGTGTTGAGCGGTGAGGCAGGCGCTCCCGTCCGAACAAGGCCATGAATGTGTGAGCGCCTAGCTGAGCAACACCGCGACAACATCGATCATCTCGTCATGTCGTGAGCAGGCGGCGGGCAAAATGTACCTGCTCTGAAATTTCAGCAAGCACGCTCTGGCGTTTGAGGGAGTGGGCGATCAGAGCCACCTCCCCCCGCCCTCGCAGGCGTTGAGGGAACAGATTGTGAAGAGACGCGGGATAGCGACAGATGAATCGGAGATACCGATCATGAGTCCTTCTGACGAGATCGTCGTGGAACAGTCCCGTTTGGCTCAACTCAACGGGATTGTTCCACGACGATCGGTTATGATCCCAATTTGGCAGCCAACCACGAACGCAGAATCGGCACCACCTGCTTTGCCTGCATGGCCTGCATGTGATCAAGCCCATCGAGCACGCGCACATCCCAGCCCAGATCCGAGAGCTGTGCTTGTCCGCGTACCACTGGACCCGCTAAACTTACATGCACATTTCCCCACCTCTCGCCATACTGGATCTCGTCCGCCGAACCAACGAAGCAGAGACGAGAACAGGTGATTCGCGCTTGGGCGGATCGGTCGTCGAATCCTTGCAGCGCCTGATACAGGGTGACAAATTGCCGAGTTTGATCCCTTGACAGAGCCATGCCAGACCACTCGGATTCCTCCGTCGGCACCGTTGTCTGCACGCCGCTCGCCATCTTGTAGGCCGCGGTCGTGACGAGGAGCATCTCCTCGTATGGCCCGTTCAGTGGTGGAAAGCCACCCATGATGAGTGCCGAGAGGCGGTCGGTCCGGATGGCGAGTTGAAGCCCAACCATTGCCAGCCAAGAGTAGCCATAGTAGGCGAACCGATCCGCCTCTGCGGCATCGGCCACAGCAAGTAGATCGTTCGCGATGTTGGCAGGCGTCAGCGTGTCCGGTTTCGGTCTCCGAAGGCACTGTCCTTCATAGTCGAAAGCAACGATGCGAAAGGCGTCGCTCAGCCCTTTGATCAACGATTGGCCCAGAGCCGGATCAGCACCATACTGGCGCATTTGCTCGGCCTGCGGCCCGGTCACCAGCTGTGGATTGATTGGCAGCAGCAGGGTCGGTCCAGAGCCTGCAACCTCGATCTCGATGGTGCTTCCGTCATGTAATATCGCTTGAGGCATGTGAGTTCCCTCCATCATTCGCTTCATGGCTACCTCGAATGTTGGCAACAGTCTGTCATCTGTTGCATCATTTGAGGCAGCACTCCCATTCAGATGTATGCATACGTTTTGATCCCCAGCTTTCCAGGCTTGTTTTCTGGATCACCTTTCTACTGTACAACACCAATGCCCAACTGGAGGGTGAAGCAGCATGGAGAAGCGTGTATATGGGGACATCAGACTCCTAATTGAGGCTCAATGTGCTTGTTCGATGTGGTAGAAAGAAGCGTGTTGATTGAAAGAAGTCTCTAGAAGCACTTGGGAGTTTGACATGATAGCTCGTCCCTCTCTACGTACCCACGATCTCGCCTTGGCTGGACACATCAGTGTTCAACAAGTACGCAATTACGAGGCGAATGGCTTGATCCCGCAAGCACAGCGGAGTCCGAGCGGCTATCGCCTCTACACGCAGCAGCATCTGGCTGCACTCAAAGCAGTACAAAGCATGGTTCGTGGCTACGGCTGGCCCC